>Ga0306926_10000737_pt1 | contig 31259 bp, 38 predicted proteins | sample flu12Cox44000178_FD_203759 | JGI IMG/M metagenome (GOLD analysis project Ga0306926, IMG submission 203759) | Lab enrichment of tropical soil microbial communities from Luquillo Experimental Forest, Puerto Rico - flux8day.12C.oxic.44.000.178 (v2)... | ecosystem: Environmental > Terrestrial >...
ATCTCCGGAGGAAAGGACGTCATGAAGAACATTCTATCGGCTGAAGACCTGCTGTGGCAATGGCTTCGCTTTGGATGGAACTATCGGAAGCTAGGAAGCTTGTCGGCTAAGGATCAAGATTGGCATGGCGAGCGCATCAAAATGGAAATGGATATGATCCTCGGCAAAGGCCTGGCAGATTTCATGCTCTTTACGTCCGATACCATACGGTGGGCTAAGGACAACGGAGTAACGATCGGACCTGGGCGCGGCTCTACTGCCGCGAGCGACGTAGCCTACATAACCCGGATAACCGAAGTCAACCCGCACCGTTACCCTGGTATGATCTTTGAGCGATTCCTTGACGTTACCCGGCACGATCCCCCAGATATAGACGTGGATTGTTCTGATGAGGAAAGGTTTAAGGTCTATGACTATATCGCCTACAAGTACGGTGCTGACCGGGTAGGCCACATCGGCAACTTCATCAAGTACAAGGCCAAGAATTCCCTCCAGGACATAGCGCGAGTATACCAGATACCCATCTGGGCTAAGGAGACTGTTGCCAGTCTCGCGATAGAACGGAGCGGAGGCGACTCGCGAGCCGACGCAACCCTAGAGGACACCTTTGAACTGTTCCCGGCCGCGCAGGAAGTCCTCAACATTCATCCTGACCTTGCCAAGGCTATCCGGCTAGAGGGTAACTACCGTGGGCTCTCTATTCACGCCTGCGGGCTCCTCGTTGCGGATAGCCCGCTCACCGACGTCTGCGCCGTTTATACCGGAAGGGACGGAGAGCGGGTAGTCAGCATCGACAAGTATGACGCGGAGTATGTGGACGCTCTCAAGCTTGACTTCCTAGGGCTCTCGACTCTAGGCATGATAACCCGGTGTCTTAATATGGCCGGCCTTACCCTGGAGGATCTCTATGCGATTTCCGACGATGACCCGGAAACCATTGATGTATTCCGGAGGAATGACGTCCGTGGAGTATTTCAGTTTGAAGGTCGCGCCACACGTCTGGTATGCCGGGATGTACGCCCAGAGCACTTCGGGCATATCACCGACATCAATGCTCTATCTCGTCCCGGTCCATTGTTCTCCGGACAGACAGCTGAGTATGTGGAAGTTCGACATGGGCGAAATGTCGCAGCCTCACTTCACCCTATTGTGGATGAGATCACCGCCCATACCTACGGGCAGATGATCTATCAGGAGCATATCCTCCGCTGCCTTAAAGAAGTCGGTGGACTTGAATGGACTAACGTCCATCATATCCGGAGGATTATCGCTAAGAAATCAGGGCAGGCCGCATTCCAGCAGAATTTCGATCTGTTCGCGGAAGGCGCAAAGCGGCTCCACGGCATCGATCACGAGCTAGCCGACCAGATATGGCACCGTCTCGTTACGGCCGGTACCTATGCCTTTAACGTCGCGCACGCCGTCTCCTACTCGCTCCTCGCATTCTGGACTGCCTGGCTCAAGGTTCATTACCCGCTAGAGTTTTACGCGGCATCACTTCAGAAGGCCGACAAGGAACAGCAGTTCCGTCTCATGCAAGACGCACTCGCTCATTCAATAGATATCCGGCCTCCGCAGATAGGGATTAGCCAGAGTACCTGGCGGCCGCAGGTAATCTGTCAGGACGGCCAGGAGCCGCAAGGCTCGCTTGTCGCCGGCTGGCGCCAGATTCCCGGTGTCGGCCCCAAGATGGCTAGCCGGATTGAGGCATACGGCCATGCCGATGAATGGGTAGAGCTTACGGCCGTGCCCGGAGTCGGGCTTGAGCGCATCCGGAAGATGGAGACATTCTCGGAAGCCCGCGATCCATTCGGGCTCTACCGGACAGAACGGAGGCTCGCGACGGTACGCCGCTGGATCCGGAAACAGAAAGGCTCCGGTATCCCGCTACCGTCCCATAACGGTGACTTCCTGGCCGGTATGAAGGTGCCTAAGTGGGAGCCCGGTACACGATACGTCCCTGGACCTCGCGTAGTCTACTTCGGTATGGTACGCCGCGTTGAGATCAAGGACATTGTCGAGGACGAACGGAGCCGTACCGGGCGCGAGTATGAGGAGATCATACTGGAGCTTAAACGGCCGGATCTCGTTAAGCGCGCTACGCTTCATATGTTCGATACCGGAGAGGAGGAAGTCTATGCGCGTATCAACCGCTGGAAATTTCCAGACCTCCTCCGGGAGATAGAGCGGATTCACGTCAACCACGATGTCGTCGTGATTGCTGGTAACCGTATCGCCGGATTCGGTACTCCGGTGAAAGTTGAAAGGATGTGGGTAATTGATCCCGACTGAGGGTGAGAAGGTTCAATGCGCCGATCATATGGACCTGTCAACGTTCTGCCTTCATATGACTCATAGACATAGAGGCGACCTTGCCGGTATGTGGGAGCTAAAGCCGATGGGTATCGGAGGCGACCTAGAGGAAGCCTGGCGTATCTTTCATGACCGGCTTCACGATACTAAGCCGGAGGAGCTAGGTCACTTCCACGAACGGAGAGGACATAGCAATGCCGCCTGACGGAGGAGAAGAGCCGCACCGTAATAACTTTGCCCCGGAAGGCACTCCCTGGCATAAGGTGAGTGACGCAGACCTAACTAAGTCCGGACTGGTCCGCGTAAAGACTGGGCCGTTTAGCTACAAGATCATGAACAAGGCCAAATACGACCGGCAGCAGGCACGCGAGAAGAGACTTCGCGAGCGGCCGGTTAAGCAGAAGCTTAAAGATTACGCCAGGAGGAAATGGCGCGAGCAACAACGCAAGCGGAAGATGGGTGCTGGCAAGCCCGGACGAGTCCGGAAGCCAAAGCGTAAGAGCCCGAAGCATTGCCGCCACAAGCACTGGCGTACCGTCTCCAGGGGATTCCTTTACGTCCGGAAGTACCAAGTCTGTCAACAGTGCGGTAAGACAGTCCCGGTACCGGGCTAGGAAGCCTTTAGAAGCGTCGGGCTCTCCGGCCTACCGGAGATATCCCCCGGCTCCGGAGAGGCCCGTAGCGGGCTCTACGGCTCGCTCCGGTGCGGGTACGGCCCGGAGCTTCCCGGAGCCCGGAGCCCGGCAGGCTGTGCGGAATGCCATCGCTCGCTAGGGGTAGCGTGTCCATCGCTCTCCGTATTAGAATCAGAGCTAGGCGAGCGAGCGGAGAGCCTTATGTTCAGGAAGCGAAAAGTGGGCAAGCACAGATATGCCGGAGGTCCCGGACGGCATAGACGCGAGGAGCCGGAGAGCCCGGAGAGCCCGGAGGAGCCCGGTAGATTCCCAGGGCTTATCGAGGACCAGGCTCCGGAACCAGAGGATCAGAACCAGTGGCACTACGTTGAATCATCTGACTATATTGCCCCGTCCTCGGTGTCTTCATCCACACTCCACGGAACGGAGCCCGGTAATAGCAGGGCCAGCTATAAGGTTTCACGGCCGCATATGCCGAGATGAGGACGGCCTTATCGCGCATACGGTCGTGAACCTCGCGCTCCCACTGTACCTCGTAATCATCATCCTTAAATGGCCGGGCCATATAGACGATGTCGTAAAGCCTCCACGGAGGATGAGCCTTCCGTAGGTCCCACTTGTTCGTACAGACGTCAAGCTTGCGGGCCTGGGTGATATACTCCTCGTTAATCTCAAAGCCTGTAGCACTCATATCAAACTTGTTCTGAGCTAGATAGAGCTTTGTGCCGATACCGCTTCCGGCCTCCGCGAACCTGAGCCTACGGAGGCCGTCTGCGGCTAGCTGTCGCGCAACCTCAAGCATCCGTGCGAATTCCCAGATCTCAAGAGGCGACCATCGCCACATGTCTGGGTCGGGCTCCGTTGTCTCCCGTTCGCGCTTTACCTGTTCAATTTCCAGTCGCGCTAGCTCCTCGATGGTAAGGATGGCACATCCTCCACAGTAACGCCCCCGCAATGCCTGGCCATCACGGGTTCCACACGTGGGCGAGCAGGTGGATCACGTATGCCAGCAGTGCAAAGAACGCGAGCGTCCCGAGCGCGAGCACCGCGACCAGCAGCCAGTACCACCAGGTCATTGGCCTACCTGCTCTGGCACGTCCTCCACGGTAACGTCCCCTACCGTTACGTTGACGGTAGAGCCGGAGGCATCCGTGTAGTAGATGTCCCCACGGTTCCGGATATCGTCGGCCACGGTCTGTGCCTTCTCATCTGTGAACGGGTGAAGCGCGAGTAGCACCTTCTTCACGGGTCACCTCCTCTGCCTGTACGGGCTCCGGTAGGGTAACCGGGACACTCGTGAGGTATGTGACTCCGCCAATGGTAACGGAGCCTTTGATCTCACTCACGGAATCACGGCCGTCCATACGGCCGGATTAGCCGTAGCACTGAAGTTAACTCCGGCTAGGACCGGCTCCGCATACTGTTCCGGAGCGGCCGGAGTACCCGGCATAGTGACTGATGCCGAAAGGTCGAATGGCTCGCCTCCGACCACGACACGGCCACCGATCGTTGCTCCTTGCGGGGGAATGGCATCGTTGCCAGTGACCGTATAGGTAACGGTAATGGTATCGCCATGAGCAGGATTTGCGTTATCCACACTCATGTCTGCGCTGACAGCCATGCCCGCTCCTTACGTAGGTGTGGGCGCTTGCTGATGGGACTTCGCGACGTGATCATCCATCAGATCTTCCGGAATTGGAGCATGGCACGTCTCACAGAGCTTGAGGTTGACGGATGTGACGGTGGGGCCTTCTACGGTATCCGGGACCCACAGATTGACAGGTACGTATGACATTGTCTTCCTTTCAGCTACATCCCGAAGTTGGGAAAGAGGGTGATTGGTAGTTCGTCGTTGCGGAGGAAGCTACATCCGTCCACATTACCACCGGTAAAGTTGACGTGTCCCTTCGGATTGTCGGTATCGAGATTGATGGTCTGAGTACGGAACTGGTTAGGTCCCGTCCCAACTATGTGCCATGCGACGCGGACGGAGACGGTGCCACCGCCAACCCGGCCAGGATCGCAACAGAATCCTACGTGCGTATAATACTTGTCGAGTGAGACGCCTACGTCCTTGCCGTCGAATGGCGGTATAAAACAGAATGTCCCCATGTCGTCCTCCTCCTCTTCCTCTTCTACTGGTGGCGGCGTAGTCGTCCCACCCCTGGCCCATTCAAGGACTTTGTCTAGTGGGAACCCAGCTCCTGGATCAGAATGCCCGCATCCGGATGAGCCTAGCTCCGAATGGTAACAGACTCCCCATGACCCGCCCTGTGCCTGGCTAGATGAAAGGTCCGTTATCGGGATGCTGAGCTTCTTGCTCTCCTCGGCAATCCAGTCGGCCATGTTATGTAGCTGGTTTGACCGGTTGTTAAGCCAGTAGTCCCGGCTCCATGAGGCATACCCGCTCTGCTCCGCGCTAACGGAGACGGAGTTGTAGTTACACTGCGTCCATGCGCCGTTCCCACGGCTAACGCATTCCCAGACCTTCCCCCGGTTATTGTCGATACAGACGTGTGAGCTAGCGCCACAGTCCGTCTGGAAATACTTGGCACAGTCATAGGCTCCGTTGCTCCCGGTGAAGCCTTCCATCGTATGGATAACGATGAGCCGCTTGGTACTTCCCCCGGAGTAGTTACCGCTAGGCGTCCATACGCGAGTTAGGGCCATCTTCCCTCCTGCTCGCTAGGGCCATCGTCCGGCCCATACCGGCCGTCCTCGCGCCATCCCTTTGGTCTAGGCCCAGGCTTTGTCCAGCCCCATGGCTCTCCCTGGACCTCTACCGGAGGCTCCGGACGAGGAGGTACTTCCTCCAGCTCCACATCCTCATCGATGGTGTATTCATCACCATCCCGGATTCTGCGACGTTCTTTGATGGGCATTTGTTCCTCCTCTCCGATTAGTATACGCCTTAGCCAGCTGATCACCTGATCAGGCAGCCAGTTAAGACATCCCCTTGCCATCATCCCTCCTATCCCCATCACTGTTATTACTGTTGCGCTGGTTTACCCGCGCTCCGACGTACCCTCCAAGGACTCCGATAAGGCCACCAACTACTGTCGTAATTACCTGCGTCGCATTCTCGCCTAGCGTCTGTGTCGGAGTCTGATGGTCGATAACGTTTATCATCACCACGATTATAAGGAGGACTGTCGCGAGCCCTAGCGCTATCGCGAGGACTAGCGCAACAAGGTCTACCGATACACGGAGCTTAGTCAAGCGCATAGTACCCGCTATAGTCGATCTCAGTAATGCCGGTGTTGACCGCACCACCAGGAAAGCCAAGTAGCTGAATCGTCCCGTCCGTATTGACGGAACCTCGCATGCTCGCGATACTTGGGGTAATCTGCCCGTTGGCGTAATATCCCATTCCCGACATCCTCTGTGCTACGGTAGGTGAGTAGGCCACTGGCATCTGATATAGAGCCGGGCCTCCGGATGCGGCTCCGGTAGATACCGTTACAGCGAAGTGAAGAAAGACATACCTTGACTGGACCATCTTGTACCGGCATGAACCGCTATTCGCGAAGCCAGACGGAAGAGGAGCCGGGAGGTTATGCCAGACGTCAAACACAAAGTCACGCTCATCGACAAGAGCAGAGAGTGCGCCGGTAGACTGGGATAGCCAATGGCTAACCGGAATCTGAAATATGCCGGTAGGGTTCTGGATGAGTGGCGGGACAGCCGGGCTCGCTCCCGGAGTGCCCTGAACGATAACCGGCTGGACGTAAGCTGGGCTTGTTGCGGCCGCACGGCTAAGCTGAATTACTAGCCTGTCATACCTATTCTGTGCGGACGCGGCCGGAATAGGCGTAGAGACGGAGGCATCAGCGCGCCATAGCGCACCCTTGATAACGCACTGGCCGGCCGTCATGACTGCGTTACGGCCTGGGGTATCCAGGGAAGGTGCAAGGCCTGCGCTATTGACATTGTCGATACCGTCCGCGATACCGGCCGATGAGAAGAGCGATTCCCAGTCAGATGTGGACGTTAGCTGAGTGAACGGGCTTGGTCGTCCGTCATAAGTAACCATACTAACCTCTCTGTGCCGCTAGTTTCTTTTCCAGTAGCCGTACGCGAGCGAGCAGGTGTGATATTACCTTTGAATCGGAAGCCGTAACGGACTGGCTCGCGCCTATCGTTGGGACAACAAATATGGGCGGTTGCTGGGATGGGTCAGCCGTTAGGGTAACGGAGCTTACAATATCCTGATACGTTACTCCCGGTACAACCTCTACCGTTACCGTATCGCCTAGCCCATAGTCACGTCCAAACGTTAGGTACGGGATGTCGGATGCGGTAACGGAGAGTGAAGGCCCGGCCGCACCTCCACCTAGAGCCGCTATCCCACTCTGCTGAACCTGAACCGAATCCGTCTGGCTCGACTGGTCTACAAAGTCCTCTACCCTATCCCACATACTCGGATATGTAGTGTTCGCCTCATAGAAAGTAGAAGCTCCCTGGACCAGCGCATTAGTTACGGTTGGGTCGGTTATCGAGAGAGCGACGGACGTTAGGTTGCCTAGGGCTTCGCTAAACCAGGCAGTCTTAGATAGGTCGCGAGGTACATAGCAGTCAAAGACAAGCCCGGCTCCGCTCTTAGTAACCTTCACCCCTAGCGGGCCACCGTTAATCGTTAGCGTCCGGATGATATCCATGAGGTTGAGATCAACGCCACTCAGGAACTGAACCGTGTAGCTAACGTTCGCTCCTCTATGCAAGTCTGCCGCAATAGTCAGGAATGCTACACGTCGCGACGCTACGGCTCCGGAGCCGAGGTTATTGGTAACATAATGTTTGATTGCCGTCTCACAGGCTACTGCCGTAACTGAATCCTTAGCCGTGCCTGTCTGCCCGGTCCATAGCGTAGCCGGAGCCGGGTAGGCAATCCGGTTAGCGATAATCCCGAGGTAATCGGCACCCGACAGGGTAATGAACTTACCAGGCGACGTACCTGCCCCGCGTGAGCCGGGTATTGAGTCGGAGTATTCCGGCTGTTCGCATTTGCCGCCAAACTGATAAAGGCCCATCCAGTCGACATGAATAATGATATCGCCGGACATAACCATGTTCCACATATCCTGCGAGTATGGGAGGACGATAACCCAGGAGCCGGCTGCGTTGTAGTTGAGCGTAGCAACGATTGAGTAGAACGGAATGATTCCCCTAAGATTAAAGTTAGCGTCATACCAGTAAATTGTGATAGGTAGCTGAGAACCTCCTGGAGGAGGTACAAATACGGAACTAGCAAAAGCAGGCCCGTAAGCAGCAGACTGGGTGCTAGACTGCCCGGATATAGCGTAAACGGCCGTAAAGGCACCCTCAGCATACGAGCTAGCTGGTGACGATCCTGATATAGCTAGCTGCCCGCCGCTAAACGTCCCGCTCGCGACCGTAGCCGTTACCGAGGAAGCGGCTGTAGGAATCGCACCGGTAAACGTCCCGGAAGCAGAACTGCTAGCCGATGACGAGCCTGCTGTTACCATCCCTGAGCCAAGCGTTCCTGACGCAGGACTAGCCGTTGATGATGATCCTGCTACGGGAAATGTTACGGCCTGGCTAACTAGAGCCTGGACAACGTATGATGCTGCTGAAGCCTGGTCGGCAAGCGATGCGCTAGTCGATGTTGTTACGGCACCGCCGGAATTGAAGAGGAATGGGTTGTTATTTGAATTCTTGACATTCCCGAGTGGAGCAGGGGTTACGGCTCCGTACGGGCCTCCGGACGGGATACGGGCCTTGCCGATGAATATCTCGCCGTTGATCTTTGCCGGCGCAATAGCCGGCCAGGATACCGTCGTGCTAGCCGTCGTGTTATTCTGCGTACTTCCCTTATCGGACGACCATGTAGTCCAGTCCGACTGTCCGGCTACACTCCCCTGCCCGTTAGAAAACTCAATCGCGTCAAATTCAGTTCCGGCAGAGCCGATGGCTGAACTGAACGTAAAGTTAAGGGTAGTATTCCCTGTCCCGGTAACCTGGCCCATCCAGATGTCCTGGGTATGTGGCGAGGCACTTGTGTCGGTAAATGGCCCCAGGATCTTGGTCCAGCCAGTAGTAAGGCCCGCAGAGTCGGATACGCCGCTCACATTATTGGTTGCGTTACTGACCTTGCTAGCAACAATGATAACGTCGCCTACATAACCGCAGACAATATCCAGCGACGTAGCAGGAGATCCCATGTTAGTCCACGGGCCTCCTACCGGAGCGGGCGCACCGGCCGGAGCCGTAGCCGTCCCGCCAAGAATACAGACTATAGCTCCGGACCAGAAGACAGGCTGGGCGTTGGATAGCGCTGGCGCCATAGTCATTACAGACGTAGTAGAACAGCGCTGGCCCCAGTACCCCTGGAAATCAAAATGGGTGTTATAGGCATTACCGCCATCATTCGCGACATCGGCCGATGCGTTACCGGCTCGCGAATAGGTAGCAGGACCATTGGTACTCTGTGCGGTAGAGGTAGCGTACAGGACAATATCGCCAGGATCGGATGGCGAAGCCGAGGTTGAGACCGACAGCGAAGTCTTAGAGACGGCCGTAGCTCCACCGGCCACCGTACCGACAGTATCAATAGGAGACGAGTTAGGGTTCCATATTTCCCATATAGTACACCAAGAGCCAATATTGACCGACCCCAGCGTACAGTCAAAGGACGGAACGGCATCCGAGCCAGTCGCCACCTTAGTAAAGAATGCCACTCCACAGAAGCTAGTCGCGCCGTTACTCCCGATTGAGCTTCCAGGAACCAGAGTCCATCCAGTCGTCCCGGAATGCTGCGCAACGGCCCAGTTAGCCGTAGCCGTAGCTGAACCCGCTACTGCCGCAACAAGCAGGTTATTTGCGGCCGGAGGACGCGCATATGTCCCGGCACAGGTAGCGGTAACACTACGGGTGCCGACACCCACCGATACGACAACAGGATTAGTCAAGCCCGCTGCCACCTCCTCGTCCAGCTAAGCTGAATGGAACTATTCGCGGTAGCTCCAGAAAGCTGGATATTGATCTGATTATCTCCTACCTGTAGACTCCATAGATCGCGAGAGGTTGAGATTACAAGATTGTTCCACCATGAAGTGGCCGTCGTATTGTTATAGACGTATTGCTGATTAGGGACGGTACTGACTGTCACAATCTGCCCGGCTGGTATCGCGGTACCCAGAGACCATTGTCGGCCCGTAGTGATGTTCTGGATCGTTGGAGTCCCAGGTCCGGTAATCGTCCATACCGGGTAGGCGATAGCTCCCCCATCGTTAACGACTAGGGAAGTCCCTAGGACTGTACCGCCACCTAGGAACACCGGGAGGAGAGGGAGGATGCCGGTAGCCGTAGAGAGCGAATAGAGAACCTGCTGGGCCTGCTGATCTTGCCAGTGTGGATCAGGAGCCTCAAGACTTAGCCCGTAAACGGCATTCAGGATTCCGTGATCGGCCGTATCAAGGCCCGCAATACAGTAGACCGCAAGCTGCCGTTTCGTACCGTCCGGACGCCCAACAACAAGATAGCCCGGAGCCGGTACATCGTTGCGCCGGTTATAGAAGGCACGGACGAAAGCATCAAGCAATTTGTAATAGTCATTCTCCGTACCTCCTGGAGGTGTCTCTAGGTACACGCCCAGGGTAAGTGTATTCGGCTGCGGAAGGTAGAGGAGTGGGACGGCCGTACCGCCTAGGACGGGAATCGACTGGAGCGATACCGGGATGCCGGTAGCTCCGGATATCCCAGTACAGACATAGCCGTTAGGAAGTCCGAGATCAGACAAGATCCATTCATGAGCGTCAGGGTCAATATAACTTAGGTACGGTATTGTATACGTCGGAGCTAGGGTCACTGTCGCCTCCCAACTCTCGCTAGATGACCTTCCCTAATATTCATTGCGGCAAATGCTCCCTGGACGTATCCCTCGATAGCCTGCCCGGTAAGCCCGTCAAAGTGAGCGTGGTAATGAGTGCCGCCAGCTACCGATAGCTGCTTCTGAGGTACGATTAGCTCCGGCGAGCCGGTACCGTTGTATGCCATAGAGAGCCCGGTCGGAAGCCAGCCTCCGGTATCATAACCGTGCCCGGAGCCCATACCCATCCCACCGCTCATTAGCGTCGGCCCGTAGCGGGCTCTCGCATAGTTAATGGCGGCCGCGACATTCGCGAGAGGGTCATAGATATTCATTGACGTACCCGGTACGTGGTAAGCCATAAACGTTGACATAATCGTCTGGAGAAGTCCTCGCGACGGATCACCCATCTGTGCGTTAATGTCTGTTAGGTTGATCGCATTAGGATCGCCTCCGGATTCCGTCTGCATCTGATAGAGAACCTGCCCGGCAAGGGAAAGCGGGAGCCCAAGCATGGATAGGGCCTGGGCGACTACTCCGGCCCAGCGCTGAACCCCGGAGCCTCCTCCACCACCAAATACCTTGCTAAAGAAACCACTGATCTTACTCCCGACCTTACCGGCGAATGACCCTAGGGCCTGTAGAGCCTTCTGCGGGAGTTTAGCGATATTAACCAGCGACTTGTTAACAAGCGCACCTAGGGCCTGCGGCCATCCGCCAAATACCTTGCCGACAAAATTCTTTAGGTCGCCGGCAGAGAAGATACCGTGAAGGAGCCCGGCCGTAATCGCCTTACCTATTCCAATCATAACCGTCGATGGCGAGGCAATCCCAAAGAAGTGCTTTACGGCATTGACTACTGGCTGGACTACATTGTTATTGATCCAGGAGCCGACTCCCTTGATAGCACTCAGGATGCCATTATAGAGCCCGCTGATAATATTCGATCCGGCCGAGGTAAGCCAGTTGGCTGCATCATGAAACCAGTTGATTACGTCGCTCTTGAGGCGAGTGAACACATTCATCAGATCGTGCCATCCACGGATAGCCCGGCCGATTGTATTGTTCCATATCGAATTCCAGATGTTCTCAGAGCCCGACTGAACATCGTGCCAGTACTGGATAACCCGTGCCTTGACATCATTGAAGATAACCTCAAGGTCATGACCTCCGCGAATTGCCCGGCCAATGGTATTGTTCCAGATACTGTTCCAGACATTCTCTGATAGGGACCTGATATCATTCCAGATAATATGGAGGAAGTTCAGGATTGAATGCCACTGGTTATGGAAGAGGTCTCCAATAAGGCTAAGACCGTCATGGAACATGTTGCGTAGGTTGTTCCATTCCTGCCTGGTTAGGTTCTTCAGGTCGCGCCAGAGATTGCCCCAGTGGAAGGTAATGATATCAATCAGGATCTTGAATATGCCAATAACGAGATCTGCGAATCCCTTGATGTCTGAAACGAGAAACTTCATGGCATCGGTCGCGGGCTTGCGTACTTTCTTCCATAGGGGACCCCAGTGTGTCTCAATCCACGTCGCGAGATTAGCAAGCCAGGCGAGAGCGTCAAAGATAGCTATGGGAATCTGGAACAGGAAGTTAAGGAAGTCCGCCATCGCCTTCGGGTTCTTTGCGACAGCATCAGCCATCCGGGAGATAGACTGCGCGAGAGAGTCGGCAATACCAGGTATATCAGGAGCAAAGGCATTGAGTATCTTGACGAATGCGTTAGCTACGTCCTGGATGGACTTAACAACGGCCGGACGGGCAAAGGCATTCAGTACGGTATCTACAAATTTCTCTACGGGCCCAGCGATAATCCTTATAGCTCCGGAGAATACTGGCGTCATCTTCCCCAGTACCTTAGAGGCCGTATTTGCGATATTCGTCATTACAGGGACAAACGCCGCGCCAATCTTAGTAAGGTCGGCTATCGCGTTGGTCTTGAGGTTGGAAAATGCCTGACGTACCTGCTGCTGTCCCTTAGTGGTCTCATTTATGTTTGCCTTCTGTAGGGCTGTTAGCTTAGCCTGAGAAATTGCGAGCTGAGACTGAGCGACTGCTAGCTGAGTCGTTGTAGTCTTACCACTAGCCCGGAGCTTATTCAGGGTATCCTGAGCCTTTGTAACAGCTAGCTGGGCAGCCATCATTTGTGCCGGATTAGCCGGAGTCGTCCCTAGGCCAAAGGCTCCGGCCGCTCCAATACCCGCGAGCCCGGTACCTAGGCCACCAACTATCGTGCCCGCTAGAGCCTGGCCGGCGAACGGAAGTATGCCCGCAAGTGCGGCGGCACCACCGCCAAGAACGTATGGGTTAGTAAGACCGAATCCGCCGAATCCCCCACCTCCACCGGCAGCCTGTCCGGCGGCACCGCCCACACCGCCCATGCCAGGAATAATATTCTGGAGTGAGCCGAGTATCCCGCCACGCTGTCCGGCTGTCCCGCTGATATCAGACTTGAGCTTTGCTATCTCTGCGCGAGCGGACTTAGCATCAAACCGCACCCTGATATCAGCATCCTTGCTGAGTATCTTTAGCCCGGCATCAATCTTCCCAATCTCAGCCATTGCCTCTTTACCGGAAAGGTCTACTCCTATCTCCTTTGAGAGAATCTCTGTCATCCTTGCACGTAGCTCAGCAATCCTCCGGTCAGCCTTACTAGAGTCGGCATCGATCTTCACATCGGGCAGTGTCTTGAGCGCAGCCTCTAGCCGTTTCTTAAAACCTTCCGAGAAAGCACCGGCATTTTCCGCTCCGGCCTTAGCCATCCTTGTCTTGTTACTGCCAAGACTCTGTACAATGCCGCTTGATATATTGTTGCCTACCTGCTGGCCGACTAGCTGAGAGGATGGTACTAGCTGGGCCTGGAGAGAGCGCTGCCATCCTCGGGCATCCGGTACAACGCCCACAGAGACGGAGCCTACAAAAATGTCAGCCATTACTTACCTCCCCTAGTCATCTGGTCGAGTTTAGCCTGGGCTTCCTCATCCGGTACGTCCCGGAGCCGTGGGTCCATTCGCCTTGCGTCCTCTAGCGATATGACACGGAACTGATGCTTACGGATTCCTGGCCGCATAACTGGGTCCGGCCGCTTGATCTTTGTCTCGGAATGGGCCTGGGCGTACATCCATCCCATATTCCGCATCTCATCGATTAGTGTAGCGATAAGGTTCTCCAGATTACTCCATCGAGCCTGTGACGGATCACCAGAGCGTGTCGCGAGGACTTCCTCTGCCGTACCGTTTCGTATCGCAGTATTCAATAGGCTCTCCGGTGGCAGGCCGTCGATGAGAGCTAGCATCTTCCGCCAGGTAAGCCCGCTATTCCTCCGGTAGAGGTCAAGGAAGTCTAGATGGTAATACCTGGCAAAGTCTGCCTCTATCTCCTCCTGGAACGATGCCGTGAGCCAGATGGCCTTCTGGATTTTCCCATGTTAAGCCGGGCCTGCCTAGCGCATTCCGCAAACACGGCTTCCATCTGGTAATTCCGGAGATCCGCATCTAGCCAGGTCTGATACTCTGTATCGTCCTCGATCACCTCTCGCGCCCAGACCTCCCATTGGCCCTGAGTGGCTGCGGACATTGCGGAAGAGGACCAGTCGCCGGCATGGAGGATGTGAATTACCTTCCCATCCAGCTTGACCGTAGTCGCCTGGCCTAGAGCCTCGCGACGTAGCTCCTCATCGAGGAGGTCAAGGTCAATATCAACCTCTTGCTCCTCGTCATCATCGTGCCGGTCTACCGGCCCTAGCGGAGTAGCCATCACGTAAAGTAGGCCGTCATAGACTTGCCATAGTTAATGGCGCGCTGAGCGACTGCGTTCTGTGCCGTCCCGATTGTGCCGGGATAGAATGTGAACGTAAGGTCCGTCATGATAATGTCGCCCTGCTGGACCTGATGGTTGCCTCGCGCCGTTACCTTCGCGAACGGGGCATACAGCCGCATCTGCTTGGTCCCGTCGATACTGTCGAAGATAAAGGAGTAACGATTATCGGCCGGTGGGTCCGGGATGATATAGAGCGCGGAGTTGGCCGGAAGAGGCGGTGGCGGAGTCGTGGCCGGCTTGAGCGGAGAGGACGCGACCGGAAAGATAGGCACGTCATCGTAGAGCGAGAGGACGTATGGATTTGTCGCCTCTAGGAAGATGGACTGGACCGTCTTGACGCCACCCGTAAGGATGGACCGGACTGGCGTGAGGACGCCTGCGGCCGGAATATCCTTGATTGTTTCGTCAAGCTTAAAGATATACCCGGAGGTATCGGCCCAGCCACAGCACTTGTAGGTGCCGGTGCCAAGGGTAGTTGGGTCCTCAAACCCTTGTGGCGGGCTCGCGTTGTTCGGCATGCCAACCCATACGACCACATCTCCGGCCGCATAGAGGAGGGTATTGTCCTTGTAGGTTCCGGTCGCAGGAGGAGTCAGGCCGTAGGTCCCGGCATCGAGTGTCTGCGGAGCTTCCTGCGTTTTATCTGGCGGCATTTCATTCCCTTCAGGGGTGTATATGCATTTCGTACGTTGCGGAATAGCGGACTAGATCAGGGTTAGCCTCCGGTAGTGAGCGAGGTCCATTAACGGTCGTGACGTGCTGTATAACTCCATTCATCACTTGTACGCTCATAAGCGACAAGATATCACTCTGTATCGCGCGAGCGGCATTCGACACGGAACCGACCTGAGCTTTAGGGCCAAATACATCAATATCAATAATCGGGCTGTCAACGCCAATGTTACGGTTAGATCCACTAATACGGTGAATCCTCGCGGTAATCACCGGCACCTCGGCCGGCATGGAAGTGACAAAACGAATGCTAGGCTCCATCGGGACAAGAGCGTACATCAGCACACTCTCCGCATCCGGGAATTCCGGGACTAGGTTAGGCATGCCTGATCCTATGCTGCAGGAACGAGGCAATAGCTAGGACGTGATACGGCTCGCGTCCGTGATGACCCCATTCGACATACAGGGCTTCCGGAGAGTCATTCCAGACAATAGCCTCTGCCCTATCATGCCTCGCTCCTCCGTGCGAGTGAACGCGAGTGTGGAAACTTGCCTTGTACCGGCCAGGATGCTTATCCCTAACGTCAACAGGAGCTATCGCTATAGCCCTGAACTTTATCTCCTCCGCTATCCGGAGCATTGCCTCCCGCATGAATGTCGCATTAAGCATTCTCTCTACGCCACGATGGTCCGGGTTGAAATGAACACTCATACTGAAGCTCCTGTAACCTTAGAAGCCCGGATCTGGGTAGGCCCATAGTGCCCGGAGAAAGGCGACTGATACTGATTCGGGTCACCATGAACCTCGTACTTATTCCCATTGATCAGGAATGCGTCTAGTGGGCCAACAACGGTACCGGCCGGGACAAACACGGTAATGTCCGTACTAACGTGCTCCGTCCACTGAATGTCCTCGGTACTAATCGCCGGAGCTACGACACAGAATGGGACGTCTGACTGAACGTCTGTATAAACGTCGTTGCCGTACTGGTCCTTGGTAGCCGACAGGACACGCTGTATCAGGGTTATTGTCTGTGAGTACGGAAGCGGGTGCATCAGATTCTCACCGCTATCGTCCCGGCTGGCCGGCGGAAGTCCTTGAGCGCAGTAGCCATACCCGCATCCATTAGAGCCGCATTGAGCCCGGCTCCGGACGTACGACGCATCGAGTAGGAGTAGGGGCCAATCGACTCACTCTGAAGAGTAGCCGACATCGTAGGCGTAGCTAGCTCCGATATGATCGCGGTACAGAGGACGGCTACGGCCTCTAGTGGAGGATTTGCATAGCCGTAGTCATACTGCACCGCAAAGGAATCGGAGTACCACGACGTCAGGTACCACATGTACGGCAGGTTGATGATGCCACTCTGGTACGGTGACGGAATGGTAATCTTATCAATCCCATCGAATATGTACCAGGAAATAGTCATATCGCCCAGGAGAGCCGGGTTGCCTGACTTCCACACGACGGAATTGACTGCGGTAACCGGACGATTGCTAAGCCGGATCTCTCCGGCATCCGCCACGAATATCTCAGTAAGCCCCACCTCCTTCATGAAGTCCTGCCGGCAGTATCGCCGGACAAGCGCAGAGCCGTCGCGAAGCAGGGCATCGATCCGGGCTGCCTCTACCTGGTTGAGATTACGGCCCAGCCTATCTACGATATCGTCCGGGCTCGCGAGCGTCGGCAGCGTGGGATCACCGATTCTCATATCCCTCTCCTTCCTGCCGGGCCGTAATCATCAGGTTCATGGATAGCAGGTGACGATGGCTGAAAGCGGTGCCGCGCCAGTACCAAGGCTGGTAACGTTGCTACGGGCCTGCCTTGTACGGTGGTCGGAATTCGCGTAGCCCCAGCCGTCACCCTTGACAGAAGCCTTGACGGTCCAGGTTGTACCGTCCGGACTTGTTTCCAGGTTAACCGTGCTATCCGGAGCCGGGCTAACGACTCGCAGGTAGAACGAGCCATACGTACTACCGGCTCCCGCGTCGATAGGCGTAGCCGACGCACCAACAGCCGTATGCGCCGTCTGCTTGTAATTCGTCACGGCTTACTCCGCTTTGCGTGGAGCGCGCGAGCGAGCCCGTGTCCGCTCGCTTACCTCGCGCTCATTGGCTTCTTGTGCGGCCGAATGCGCCTTCGCACTCTCCGTCTCCTGCGGGTTGTCAAGCTCTGCTTCCGTAGGATCGTAGGCGAATGAGCCAGTATACGGATACGGAGGAGCCTGGATGACGTTGAGCGCTGCCGCCGTAGGAGCGGTTGCGCCGACTGGCAGGACTGCGCCATACGGCCACCGCTGCGGGTTCGTCCCGGAGATAACGGCCGACGGCTGCATGATCGTGACCGGGTTGACGGTCGCGTACGCGAGCCGCATAGTCATCCGCATCGCCACGGAGTCCTGCTGCATGAGGTTGAGGATGACCTTGCCGGTGTCGTCGGAGATAACGCCTTCAGTGAACATCTTGAAGGTGATATCACGCCGCATTCCGATGATCGACTTAGTAAAGTCGCCGCAGAGCATGACGGCTCCGGTAAGGCCCATCTGCCAGGACCCATTGTTGACCTCGGACATGTCGTAGCCGTAGAGCGTCCCACCGGGAGTATCTGTCATATCCGGCTGGTAAATCGGGACGCCTTGCGCGGAGCGCATACCGACCAGCTGCCACGACATTCCCGGCATTGCCGCAAAGCCGTTAACCGTATAGCCGGTAAGAGCCATCTGCTGCGCGAGTTTGGCAACGTCCTGGCCCAGGTCAACGTTGGTCCCCTGGATGACGTAGTGGCCGGACTTACCGGCTCCGGTGAAGACGGCTTCGCCCCAGGTCGTTGGCTTGTTGATCCCCCAGAGAACAGCCAGGTCGATGAGCTGACCCACAGCCTCTGTAATGCGAGGCTGAACCTCGTTCCAGAGTGGTACGTCCGCGTCATCCAGATAGGCTTCTGGAATAGGAACGATGTAAAATGCAGGCGAGTTCTTCTACAACCATGACCACGTTCTTCCACTGTTGCATACTCGTCTGCTTCATTCCTGTATCACCCCCAACCCAATATGCGACCGGGAGGACATCGAGGACGGGCATGCGCTGGGTCTTGGCGGACAAGACCGTTTTGTTCATCAGGGTAAGCGCGGCTGAGGCCTTGGGCGCTTCCTGAATGATGGCCGTAGCTAGAGGCTCCGGGACGAGTGGATCAGAGCCAGTGGTGGTACGGCCGATGTGTGTTCCATACGTCGGCACGGTTTGCCTTTCTGTTATTCGTTTCGCTGATTGACTAGTTGCCTAAACCAGTCCTCAGCCGTCGTTGGCGTTCCACCGCTGGCTGGCGCTGATCCTGGTCTCATCGACTCGACTGGGCGTGCGCCCATTGGCATACCGTTCCGGTTTGCGTTCTGCGCGAGTATGTCATTCGCAATATCCTGTGCCGCTCCCTGGATAACTCGCGCAAATCTCTCCGCGCGCTCATTGATCTCCTCCTCCGTTCCGGAGCCGAGATCATCGATAAGCTCTACCGGGAGATTGTGAGCGGCCGCAGCCATGACTCGGTTGTGGGTAGCGACGGCCGTTATGGCCCGCTCCTCTGCCTCTCGCTGTGCCGCCTGAGCCTTCTCAAGCTCAGTCATGTTCTTCTGCTCGATGTCCTTGAGCCGTGCGGCCGCATCGGAATTCTGCTTGGCGCGACTCTCCCACTTACGGGATTCCTTACGCCATTTATCTAGCTCGCTCGCCAGAGCGTCTGGGTCCTTGTCGAGCATATCTCCCAGAAGCTGTTCCGCTTCAGCATCTACCGCGTCCGTTCCGGCCGCGATGGCATCAGCATCTACGTCAGCCGTTCCGGCATCGGTAGCGGCTCCAGCATCCTCACTCATTCTCGTCTCCTGTCCACGAGCTAACTACGGATTATATCTCCGGGAAAGGCCGGACGGAAGTCCTAGCCTTTCTTGCTCTTTGCCTTGGCCATTGCTTCTTCAACTCCCGGAGCGTGGCCTGGCCATCCTCCGGTAGCACGATGATGGAGATTAGCGCAAAGACCCTTGACTATCTCAGGGCCTACGTACTTGCCAAGCTCTGTGAGGCACCTATCAAAATCCCCTGGGACTCCCCAGTTTATCTTAGCACGGCCCGCACCTTCAGCCCAGTAATGCATAAGCCTTTCAGTAGACCGGACTTCCTGAGGCGTCTTTTCAGCCATAACACTGCCTCCACTAGTAGAGTCCCGCATTGTGCCGTCCTCCGGTGATTCTGGGTGTCAATAGCATCAACACGCCACCAGAATGCTCCGGTAAGTGCGTTATGAGTCGCTGGTATATGGAACTGCGTAAACCAGATACCGTCAGTCCCTACCGTCAGGGCATCGCCCACATACATAGTTGACGATGGATCGGTATCTGCCGTAAACTTATTGTCCTTGTACCAGAATTCGGTCGTTACCCCAGTGCCGTCAGTTATATCAGGAAATTTTGCTATGACGACGATGTCATTGTTCTGGTAAAAGAACAGGGATGTGGTATCACTCATCGTGTCACCTCGGAACTAATTGAATTGGTTGTAGTGGTAGCATTATTGGACTTTGCGTATACGACCGGAGAGCCGGTGGCGGAATCGTCGCGGGAGACATCAGCCTTTAGGATCCATCGTGTATAGACGACAGTGGACGAGAGGTTGGAAGGTAGGGCTCCGGCGACGAACGGAGGCAGGAGAGTCCCATCGCCTCCGGATGCCGTAATGCTCACGCCAGAGATACGGGCTGCCTCGATGAGCCATCCGTGAGCATAACTAGCCGTAATTCCGGTTCCCGAGAGGACTCCGGCCGCGTAAACGGCCCCGGACGCGACGGAGACGGCCGTAGCGGCTCCGGAGACGGCTCCCCGGAGTCCTAGCGTCCCTCCGGCCGTCGAAGCCGTTAGAGAGCTTCCTAGAGCCGCGAGGAGCCCGGTAACGGCTCCGCTCGCGGAGGATGGCGTTACCCCGGAGCCGGAGAGCGTGAGCGGAGCCTTTGATATGGACACCGCTCCGGTGCCCATACTCCCGGTCACACTAGAGCCGGAGAGGACGCCTACCGCGACAATAGCACCGGACGCGACGGAGGAGGCCGTAGAGCTTCCCGCAAGGACGGCCCGGAGTCCTAGGCTCCCGGAAGCCGTAGAGGCCGTTAGAGAGCTTCCGGATACAGGGCCTCCCGCGAGCCAGCCATTCGCGGACGAGGATACGGCAGAGGAGCCGGATACCACACCTACAGCGGTAAGGGAACCGTTTGCCGTAGAGATAGTGATGGAGCTACCGGAAAGAATGCCGGTCCTGCTTAGAGAGCCAGTAGCCTGGCTAACCGTAGATGAACTACCGGATACGGCCGCAGCCAGCGTCAAGGCTCCTGATGCCGAGCTAGCTGTGATCGCACTACCGGATGTGACTCCCTGCAGGATAACCGTACCACTGGCCGACGATACAGACGCAGACTGCCCTGCTATAACGTAAGTCTGTGCTCCCGCAGTAATCGCGACGTTAGCATTACCCTGGCTAGCCGTAATCCCAGAACCAGTTACCGCAAGGAGACTGGAGACGGTACCGGCCGCACCGCTCCCGGTTACTGATGAACCCGCAAATACCCCAATTAGCCCGAATGCACCATTGGCTACAGACGAGGACGCAGCCGAGCCATTAAGTGTTAGGGTAGCATAAACAGTTCCGGCTGCCGGTGAGGAGGATGCGGCTGATCCTGAGACAGCCAGGACTGACGTCTGAGAGCCGGACGCGAGCGAAGCCGATGAGGATGAACCGGATAGGGCAGCCGCACCGAACGTACCATTAGCGATAGACGCAATCGTAGACAGACCGGATATGACCGCAGTCCAGGTAACAGTACCATTAGCCAGCGACACCGTACTGGACGTACCGGCCGGAGCCATGACCTGAGTAACGGCTCCGCTCGCGGCTGATACGCTAGCCGCAGTTCCTGATAGTGCCGCGAGTAGCCCGAATGTACCATTAGCTAGCGAAGTAGAGGCAGCAGAGCCCGCTACGATCCGGAAGCTAGCAACCGAGCCATCGCCTGTTGATACGGCAGGAGCATATCCGGTCAACGCCATTGCGGCAACAACGGTACCGCTCGCAGACGATACGTTATTGATACTGTTACCCGCGAGGACGCCCACAGTGCCTAGCGTACCATTGGCGGACAGTACGCCTGTAGTATCCGAGGAGCCATCAACCTCAAACGTTACCGGGCCTGGCGACAGAGAGGCGACGATAAAGCCGTCCGTAACAGTCCCGTTAGTACCGGCTCCGGCCTGGCAGTTTCCCGTTACACTACCAGCACCAACGACCGACTGTGTGCCTACCGCCCATGCCAGCGAGACGTTTGACTTTGCCTGGCCGCCGGTAGTCCCATACGTCGTTGCCGAGGACTGGACTACCGGCCAGCCCGACGCAGTATTTGCCGCCGTACCACTCGGGATGGCAGAAGTCCCAAGTATCAGGGTAGTCCCGTTGAAATCCCCACCAGCAGTAGCAGTTATGGTAAACGTAGGCACCGCAGTCAGGGAAGTCGCGTTATTCTGCCCGCGTAGCGCTCCTGCTGAATCCTCACCAGTTATGATGAATAGCTCTAGGACGTTTGCCGCAGAGGATGGTACGGTAGCTGTTACCGACGCAGTACCAGTAAATGCGGTAGTACATTGGCACCAGGCGGCACGGTTCCGGAGGCCGTTAGTGCCCGATCCAACACTATTATCAGTCAGGTCAGTCCAGGCACTAAAGCTGGGAACTGCGCTAAAGCTGATCGCACCCAGGATGTTGTCCATACCTAGGTGAGCGACCAGTAGATCACCAACGTTCCAGGAATAGGTCCCGGTGACGGCTGGCCCAACACTCGTCCCAGTAACCTTGGTACTAACCCGGCCGTCCTGAGTAACTACCGGAGAGCCAATCTTGATTACGGCACCGCTAGCCGAATTGGCAGGGCCTGAATCAGCAGAGCCCGATACGACATAGACAGCAGCCGCAAACGCGCCATTAGCCGTAGAGGATGCAACCGAACTACCATCCAGCTCAATAGGAGCCTTAACAAGACTTACCGCACCGTTAGCGGAAACGGTAGAGGACGCGGATCCAGCAAGAACGCCAAGCGTACCTAGCGCACCATTAGTGCCTGACGTAGAAGCCGATGAAGCTGCTATCCTGAAAACTGAGGAAACAGTACCAGTAGCATAAGAACTGGGAGGCGAGGAGCCTGTTATAACTCCGGTGCTCGTAACGGAACCACTCGCGCTAGCGGAAGCCGGAGCGGAGCCCGTCAGGACTCCATTGAGCCCTACAGTACCATTGCTACTGGAAGCTGCCGGAGCCGAGCCAGCAACGGAATAAGTCGTTGAGCCTGGAACGTCCTGGACAAGAACCTGGATAGAACAAAACGCAAACGTCTGTGCCGCGACGGTGGTAAAGCTATCGGAGCCAGGCACTACGCTACCGGCAGAGGCAATCCCCGTCTGATACATAGTACCGGCAACACGGTGGTTAGTAGTATTCCCGGTACTAGTGGCAAACCCGGCACTATTCGTCCAGCCAGATGGCGGGACGTTGGTACTAGACGTAATGGAAAGGCTACTGCTACTTCCAGTACCAACTACCATGATAAGCGAGGAATCACCCGCAAATCCGGCAGTTACTGCCGGCGGAGTGAAGGAGTTACCAAGTGCAGTAATCGCAGCAGTAGTCGAAGCAGCATCAAATGCCAGAGTGCCACCCGCACTCGGAGCCAGAGCTATAACGGATGTAACCCAGGTATTAGACGCACTGCACGTTAGAGTAGGCGACGAATCACCACTCTGGAGTACCCGCCAGTAAAAGCAGTATCCATAAATAGACTGGGCCAGTGTGTTGAACCCGGAAGTGACTAGGTTCCATCCGGACGGAGTGGTAAACGTACCACTAGAGGTGTTACCAATCCGGCCGCCAACTAGGCAGAAGTCCCCCGGCTGCCATCCAGATGGTAGAGCCACTGACTGGGTAGAAGCACTGGTACCAAGCGTGTTGGCCGCACCCCGTAGGGTAGCCAAGAGACCTCACCTCCTACCTGATAATTGCCGTTCCAGATATTTTAGGCAGACGTACTGGGATCATCTGAATCCGGTAAATGTGAGCCGGGGCAACTCCTCCTCTCACGGCACATTCCCTACATATTCCTCCGCCAGACGCGACGACAGCGGCATGTACCGGGCAGAGCCAGATGTCCGCACCGTGGCTTGCTACGCCACACGTCCTATGGTAAAGAGACGTGGGCGTAGCGCCACAGGTTGTGCGGAGGCCAGTTATCGCACTACACGGATAAACGCGCGGCAGCCTGAGGTCTGGTATAGCCAGGCCTAGGCGGATAACCGACATCTAGACCTGACAGATGAATCCGGTGCCGGCCGCTCCGGTACCGGCCGCAGCCTGAAGGCTGTCTCCGATGGCCGGTGTCCGGGTAGAAGCGAGGAGGAATGCCGCAATACAGTTTGCGGTGGTGCCACTCGCGAGAGTACAGGCGATTCCCCAGACACAAGTGCCGGGAGCAGACGTAAACGGACCCCAGGTTATCTGAGCCGTATTGTAGATGACAGACGGAGACGCAGCCGTAGCTGCTACCGGGCCGTAGCTCTGCCGTGCATAGCCGGAGGCCGTAGCATACTCGTTGATGGTCGCTCCGGCCATGGTAAGCTCTGTTGACTGGAGTGCGCCCACGGCCGTTGTCGAGAGAGCCAGATAGGTCGCTGCGACGGGCGGGCTCTGCGTCTTGAGGAATACCGCATTGAGAGCCTGCTGTTCTGAGTATTGCATAATCTGGCCCGCTGATAGTGCTGGCATGACTTTCCCTTCTATGGTATTGGCTGGAAGTCGCCTGAGAATTCATCAGGATCGAATGATGTCATACGGTCCTGTCCTGTCGAATCGGTCCAGTCAAGGATCGGCCTGCCGGTAGCCTCCTCGATTTCATAGACGAGGACTTCTGTTCCCGGAGCCAGGTCCAGAGCCGTCATCTCCGCTGTCAGAGGAGAGCCTTTATGACTCTCCCCGTGCCCCACTCCGTCTGCCGGCTGGAAGATATACCTCTCGCCCACATTCGGTGGCTTGGCTCTTGTATCAGGCGGCATTAACTGCCTCCTCCCTTGAGTGTACCATCTGAATTCCAGTTGTCTGGAATGGAATCTGACGCGCCAAGAGCGTTAGCGCGCTTGATGATATACCTCCTCACCTTTGCCCGCTGTTCCGGAGTATTAGGCTTTGCTCTCCCCACAGCCCGGATGGCCTTGGAGAGATATGACGTGTTAGGGATTGGGAATCTCGGCTGATCCCCCGACCCTCCCGATGAGGCCGGCATCGCCTGGCCCTTGGCTGCCAATCGCTGGCGTCCCTGCGCTGTTTCGTGCACCGGTGTCGACATTTCGATTCTCCCAGTATTGATTCCACGCCGCTATTGAGGCTTTCCCTTTTGTTCCCTTTGTAGCCGTAGCCCATTCCTTCTGGAGATCCTTATTGACGGAAGGCTCTCCAATAAAGACTGCGCGAGCTACGCACTTACAGTGATCGTGAGCCCGGAAGTCTGCCGTACTTTCCTTGTAGACGGCTCCGCGCGACGCGAGCATAGCACAGAAGCCGCAGGCTCCCGGCTCGATTACCCGCTCCCAGCCTTTAGCCATTGGGTCCTGAGTGGCTGTCGCAGTAACCGTATCCCGTCCACCCATCAGGACCATCCGCGTAGAAGCTCCGCGGAGCGAGTCATTCGCCATAGCCGACGCGGCATCCGGCTCCTGTTCCTTGAGGAAGTGATAGAACTGCCCGCGTCCCATTATGTTGGCGACCTTATTCATGTACTGCTCGTCCGGCTCCTGGCCCGGAACGGCCATATAAGGATTCCCGGCAACGACACGGGAGAGCCCGTAATACTGAGCCGCGTTAGCAGCCGTCATATCGTAATGGGTTGACATGATGCCGGTAACGATCGGATTGAGCGTCCGCCAGCTATCGTCAAAATGAAGTGGGTCGATGAGCCGCATCCAGAGGTTGTAGATCGCGAGCGCGGCACGGGCCGCAATCGTCTGCTGAGTATTCGCGTAATTCTGTAGCAGTATTGGTCCTGCTACCGCGTCAGAAACAGGAAGCCCCGGAACGGCTGGAGTTGTCATGCGTTCTGGCCTCCTGGCTCAGGCCGGCCACCGGGCCCAGCCGGAATAGCCGGAGGAGTGCCGCCAGGAGCCGTCTGCCCCGGAGGCTGCGGAGCCGTCTGCCCCGGAATACCGGGCCCAGCCGGAGGAGGAGCCTGGCCCATAGCAGCTTGCTGCTGGGCTCCGGCGACAATCTGCTGAACGAGAGCCTGTGCTTTCTCGCGCTGAGCCGCTAGCTGCCACGCCGCTACGTCATCCGCAGTAACTCCCGGAATCTTAGCCCATAGCTCCTCGGCCGGTACGCCAAGCATCTGGGCGACCTGAGTTAGGCCAAGGACGGTAGAGGCGAATGCCTTGGCGCTAGTATCACGCCATACGACAGAGCCGAATAGATCATTCCAGGTATCCTTGTCATTGGTCGCCAGGCCGGCCAGCCGGAATGTATTGCGCCACGGATCGGTAAGGATAGCCTGTAGCTCCTCAATCTTCCGGTCCAGGCCGTCGCGTGCGGCCGCTAGAGCGTCTGCGCTCATATTGGCGATCTGGCCCAGAAGATGGTACGGCGGCACCTGGGTGATGGTCGACATATGCCTGATCCCGTCCTCGCGTACCTGAGAGAAAGGCTGGAGTGGCGTCTCACCGAATTCACCAAAGTGCGTATTTGGATCCTCAGCCGCCCATACCCTGTCGACTCCCGGCCGGAATGGCGCCTGCTCTCTCCCCTGTTCGTCTACAGGAGCCATCCCGGTAACCCACCGCTGCCGGATAGCAGCATACTGCTCAGACATCATAAGGTTGAAGGTATCAAAATTCACCTGATCCTGGATTGGGAGGATAGGCTCAATCTCGCCGGAGCAGTCCTCCTCACCATCTAGGTCAGTCTCGTGAAGAAAGCGGACCACCGGGCAGATTCCTAGACCATGGCTCGCGATTGGGTCCTGGCCGTTTAGGAGTGGGTCATCAGCCATCGCTATCTGAAGATTGTAGGATGAGACATTGCCATACCCACTCATTACCTGAGAGGCCAGGATAAAGCGCGAGTCCTCGTCATAGACAGAGACGTACGTCCTCGACTGATTCTGCGGGAGCCGTACCGTCCGGACTTCGATTGCGTACTGCGGCCATTCATCGTCAACATCATCCGCGTACATAGCCGTCATCCGGCGAGGCGATACCGGCCGGATTACCGGCACATCCTGATCCTGGTCGCCATCCGGCTGTTCGGTGGATAGCCGTCCGGGAAGCACGACCGTATACGCAGAGCCGTACTTGATAACAGAACGATGAATGCCATGCTGACGGGATATCATCCGGTTAGCCCGGAAGGCATCCCATGTTGGGTTCGGAGCCTGCGGAGCTGCTATCTGATTAGTCGTTGTCCCAGTCGGCCGGTAGCCATCCACGTGAAGGTTCTGAGAGATAACCGACGTCACGAGCGGAAGGAAGTTGCGCCGTGACTTCCGCATAATCCAGCGGTACTCCGCGTTCACTCCGCGCGGGGCAAATGGAGGATCAGGCCTATTCTTCATATACCTGTTAATGTGGGAGAGCCGGGCCTGCTCCTGATTCCGCATAACAAGAGTCTGCGTCGCAATACTGGTAACATCCCCAGGATCAATTATCATCAGCGCTTCCTCTCCATTACGGCCTCATTGACGGCACCCTTCTCATAGATGTACGGAATTCCGTCAACTAGCTCAATAACGGTATCCCCGTCATCCGCTGACGGTGACTCCGCGCTGTCTGCGGGCTCGCTCTGCCCGCTGGGACCAATGTCCTGTTGCCTCTTGCGCATTCTGAAAGTCCTTCCCAGTAAATGAGTAGCTACCTAGCGGCTGCATCCGGCTAACGGCCTTAGACGAGAAAGCCGGATGGTAGAAGACATTGATCTTCTGATTCTCCATATCGACTACCTGGACGATAAGCATGGGAGCAAGCCCGTCAGCCTTTACCGCTGCCTCTTTCCGTGCTACCTCCTCAGCCTTGATCGCTGTCTTCTGGTTCTTAGCATTGCTATTGAGAGTTTTAAGCTCTCCTCCATACTTCTCATTCAGCCGGAAGTCGAGCGGAGTGCCGCGCGAGCTACGGCCACCACCCCTGCCGGTTCCGGCCTCTCCCGCAATCATATGATATGGCTGGTTGAAGTGCTTTTCTACCAGGTGAGAGCCATTCGACTTGAATAGATGCTCAAATGTATCGCCAATCTCTGACTTCCCCATCTTATGCCCGGTGTCCGGATGCCGGAATTCCGTTGGCGTCTGAACCGGAGCCCGGCCACGCGGACCTTTAGCAAGCCTCCGGATGGCACTCTCTGCGGCTCCTCCTCGCGTCCATTTCCCGTGAGGATCACGCAGCTCACGGCTAACGTCGTGTATCATGAGAAGCTCCAGACGTGTGATCCAGCCGATTTGTCTCCTGCTTCTTTCCGCTCCTTGTAGACCTTAGACGCGAGAACAAGCCTCCGTGCGTGCCGTGATATTATCATCGAGACGCAGCCATCAATCTTCCTGGCGGACTTAGGGCTCTCCTTGCCGATAGAAATTCCCCATCGGTTTGGCCGGCGTCGGGCATTCGTTACGTGCCGGCCTAGTGGGCCGTCTCCATCCTGCTTAAACCCTGCCTGATCTATCTCAGCCTCAACCATCTCACACGCCTGGGTGAATTCACCGACGTGTGAACGCATATCCCAGGCTACCGGCTGCGGATCGCGTCCTCCGGGCACGGCCCATACATCGACTGAGTCCTCAAACCATTCACGCCATCGTATCTTGGTACTCTCCTCCCATTCCTTTACATCCGCAAAGAAGGCACAAACGTGCCAGCGCTTCTTCATAGCAGCTACAGCCGCATCCACCTCATCAAACGGCACCTCGCGGCCGGTACCGTGCGGCTCCCATATTCCAAGGCTGAAGGTATATCCAGTCTCTATATGACAGCCGATAAGCGCGGTAGCGTCATCCGTCCGTGATCCGTCAAAGCCAGCAGCTATATCATCGCCATCCTCAATCCGGAAGTCCAGATCAGCCAGCCGGGCCCATTTCTGGAGCGTAGTCCACGCGTCCTCCGGGCTCTCCGGCCAGTTCAGGTAATAGCGCTTGGATACGTCCAGCGGAGTCCTCGGGCTAAGGATGCGATTCTCAACGATATCCTCGACATCAGCCCAGTAGGCATCTCCGTATGCGAATTCCACCGCTTTGCGGATAGAAACGATATCGTCAAAGTCAACGTCCGGGGGAGCCATCCGGGAATCATACAGGATCTTGCCCTTGCCCTTGAGACGGCCTTCCTCCTGAGCCACCCAGGCGTCAAATGTCGTCTCGGCTACCGTTTCCTGACCGGGCTCCCAGGCGTTGCTCGTCTCAATAATCCGGCTTCCGGACTTGCCAACGTTACGGTCCATAACCTCCGCGAGATCAACACCGCCATTAGATGTCGTAAAGCTCTCCGTCTGGTCGAGAATCGCGAAGGTCGTCAGCGCACCCTCCTCAGTGGTCGGACTAGAGGTAATTACCATAAGCTGCCCGCCACCAGGCACGTGGAAAATGGTTTTGCCGGGCTCTATGTCAAAATCCTTTAGCATTCGCGAGCCTTTAGGCAGGAGAGCCCGGACCATTCGCATGGTATTGATGTTTGCCTGGTCGTGGCTTGTCGCGCCTATCTGGACTAGAGGCATCGCGACCTTCCGGCCGACACATCCACCCAGGACCCTGTCATCGAAATGATCGAGGCGTACCGGCGCGAGCAACTCAATCATCGACATGACGGCAGCGAACGGTGACTTACCCGCACCCTTGGGATATCTCCGGACGCCATGGTAGTAATTCCACCGGCCCTGCTCGCTGAGGGAATACCACCATAGGATAAACCTCACCTGCGACTCGATAAACTCCCAGCGCTGGCCGGCGTTAGGGCCGTCTGGCTGCCTGAAGTATTTTGTGGCAAAGTGAATTCCCTCCCATCCCAGAGTCAGCTCTGGGATTCCTTCCGGGAGGGTAATGAGCCTATCCCGTGGCGCTACCTCCATCAGCCGCTCACATATGCCAGGTTAGCCGTAACGTTGCCAGACGCGAGCGCAACGACTACGGCTCGCGCGTACTGGATAACGTCCTCATCGGCAGAGAGCCATCCGGCTCCGGTTACTGTGCCGATTCCGAACCAGTTTGAGGAATCGAGAGAGCCCTGAAGCTGAACCTGACAATTCGGGTCGGGAGTGACTCCTCCGGTCGTTACCTGCATGGTGACGCTCCGCGCCATTACGGTAAGGTCCACGGCCGTGCCTGGGCCGGTTACCGCAACAGCCGTCAAGAGTGGCTTTGCTAGTGCCGCCATTATTTCTCCTTGCCTTTCTGCTTCCGTGCTATCCGGCCGAGGTTCTGCTGCTTCTGCTGTCCCTTGTCCTCCGGCAGAGCCTCCCATTTATGAATAACCCAGAAGCCTTTCTTGTTCCTGCCGTGAAGCACTCCATTAATCCTGGTACTTCCTCCCACCGGCAGATCCTTAAAATGCTGAATCGTCTCTCCATAGCTCGCGTGCGGAGCTGTAGAACCTCCGGCATCTCTCGCCATCCGCTCGATCGCTGCCCCGCCATGCGACCAGCGCCCATGCTCTCCGCGTAGTTCGCTCGATACGTCCCAGTGAGCCATTATATGGTACCTCGCCCACTAGCGACGCGAGAAGCTTTCTTGCTAACAATTACGCGCGGAGCAGCCGGCCTGGGGCCTACGGAGCGAGCCGTAGGATGCGCTGCGGCCGCTCTCGCGGCTCCGGCCTTCCTCGCTGACGCGAGAGCGGCAGCCTTCCGGTCGGCTGCGGCCTTCTTAGCGGCTGCGGCTCTGGCCTTTGAGGCTTCAGCCTTCGCGAGCGCAAGCCTCTTCCTCGCAGCAGCTCTGGCTAGAGCCTGTGATCGCTTAGCGGCTGCCTGCTCACGCTTGATAATCGCCTGGGCCACGTGAAGCTGCCGGAGGTAAGCCCGCTGCTCCTTTGTCATTCCCTTCGCGCTCTTGCTCGCGGCAATCTGCTGGCTTATCACGGCGGCTGCCTGGGACATGGCAGACTGCCATTGCTGAGGAGTGGCTGCGACGGTAGCTCCGGCTGGGGTAATGGTACGCTGAGACGTTTTACCATAGCCGAATTTACCTCCGGCCTGTCTCGCCTGGGCTCCGGTCCAGCCGGCCATTACCGCACGACTCGCAAACGGGCCTGCCAGCCCTGGATGGCCTCATCGGCCGCATCCTCGTCCAAGTCCTCGGGCTCTGGGTCGGCTAGCTCAATCCGGGAGCGCTTGCGATCAGTAATCGTCGCGCCCAGCCGCTCGCTCAGCCGGACGAATGAGCCGAGGATGCTCGCGTTATGCGTCCGCAGGAAAATGTCGTACGCCTGCGCGGCCGCCACAGCGGTAGCCCAGTCGCTCGCCTCATAGAAGTCCGACTGGCCGGAAAGCTTTAGGCTCCGGAACCAGGACTGGGCCTCCGGCTTCCATCTAGGGTCTGCGTCCGGGAGCCGGAGGCCCGCACTCCGGCTCTGGCCCTTCGCGACGGAGATATATCGCGGGTCATCGACTGCGCTAGTCGCTGCGCCGCCACGCCTCTCTGGGGCCTTACGAGCCATTCCCATTCCCCATAGGCATCTTTACCGGACCATCGCCCTGCTTCCAGCTATCCGGGACAACGCCACTCCCATGGCAAATGGTACAAACGTGGTTATCAACCCGGCCTGTCCCACTACAGGTTGGGTCTACCTTCTCACCATCGCCAGGCTTGCGGGCTTTCTGGGTTTTCACAAATGGAGGCATAGCCATTCCCTTCCTGCATCGAAAAGCTGGGCATTGTGCGCGGCGCACCAGGGCCT
>Ga0306926_10000741_pt1 | contig 31196 bp, 33 predicted proteins | sample flu12Cox44000178_FD_203759 | JGI IMG/M metagenome (GOLD analysis project Ga0306926, IMG submission 203759) | Lab enrichment of tropical soil microbial communities from Luquillo Experimental Forest, Puerto Rico - flux8day.12C.oxic.44.000.178 (v2)... | ecosystem: Environmental > Terrestrial >...
CGGGAATGGCGGCAGTGAATGTCCGCTTTACCCCCGAAAGCGGACATCGTGGCTTATTTGATCAGCTTGTCGGCAGTGGCCAGAGCGGAAGCGCATGGCCTGCTGCGACATGACTTCCAGGTTGAGGCCGTTTAACACGTTGGCGATTTCCGCGGTGCGTAGCGCGCGAAAGCAAATCCGCCAGCGCAAATCTCATGTGCGCTTTGGGTCCGTCCGTGGACGTGTCGCTCGGTTCCGCCGGAACTTCGCCCTATTGAAGATACGTTCGATGCAGAAATCGGGTGGGTCCGGAACAGGCATCCCCCATATCCGGTTTGTCATTGTGAAAGAGGGATGCGACAGCCATGTACCCAGTTCCGGCAAGACAGATCGTGTCCACGAGACTGGCGAAACTTTTCACACTTGCCGCGATGAGCCTCGGTTACGGCGTCGTCCAGCTTGACGTCACCATCGTCAACACGGCGCTCAATAGCATCGGCACTTCGCTCGGCGGCGGCGTATCCGAGCTGCAATGGGTGGTCAGCACCTATACGATCGCGTTTGCAGCGCTGATCCTGACCGCCGGTACCTTGGGCGACCGGTTCGGCGCCAAGAACATCTTCATGGGAGGCTTTGCTATTTTCACCGCCGCGTCGCTGGGCTGCGCCGTGGCGCCGACGTCCAGCATTCTGATCGCGGCGCGCGCCCTGCAGGGTGTGGGTGCGGCGATCCTGGTGCCGAATTCGCTCGCGCTCCTAACTCATGCCTATGGCAATGAAACCGAACGCGGTCGCGCGGTTGGCGTTTGGGCGGCCGGCGCCAGCCTCGCACTGACCGCGGGGCCGCTGATTGGCGGCGGTCTGATCGAGATTGCGGGATGGCGCAGCATATTTTTGGTTAATCTGCCGATTGGACTCGGTGCCTTGTGGCTGACTTGGCGCTATGCGACCGACACCACCCGCACGCAGCACCCGCTCGATCTGCCGGGACAGGCAGCTGCGATCGGCATGCTGGGTGTGCTCGCTGGCGCGATTATCGAGGGCGGCCGGCTTGGCTGGACCAACGCTTGGGTCGTCGCTGGCTTCGGTGCCTTCGTGATGCTTGCCGCACTATTCCTCGTGCAAGAGCGGCGCGCGCCATATCCGATGCTGCCACTGTCGTTGTTCGCGCATCGGATGTTCGCGCTCACTTCGCTGGTCGGCCTCTTGGTGAACATCGCTTTCTACGGATTGATCTTTGTTTTCAGCTTGTACTTTCAACAGATAAATCATTGGTCGTCCTTTGCGACGGGCCTGGCCTTTGTTCCGATGATGGGGGCGGTGCTGCCGGTTAATCTTGTGGCTCCGTACCTGGCAGAGCGGATTGGCGCACCGACCGTCATCGCACTCGGCGCCCTAATCGCGGCTGCGGGTTGCTTCGGCCTCCTCGGGCTCGAACGCGGCACCACTTACTGGGCGATCTGCGGGCAGCTGCTGGCGATGGGCGGCGGACTTGGCCTGTTGGTTCCGCCCCTGACATCGACGCTGCTGGGCAGCGTAGACAAAGCGCGCTCTGGCGTGGCTGCCGGCGTGCTAAACTCGACGCGCCAAACCGGCAGCGTGCTCGGCGTCGCCGTGTTCGGTTCATTGATCGGACAGGCTGACGCTTTCCTGTTCGGGGCCCGTATCGCGCTGATCATCTCGACCGTGCTGTTGATCGCTGCCGCGGCGGCGATCATGAGCAGCGAGTTAAGCCTCGCTCATCGACGACCCGCACGCGCAGCGCACCGATCCCGCTGATTTCGACTTCGAGCGTGTCGCCTGCCAATGGCTTGCGGTGATAACGAGGAAATTACGGTCGTGGATTTTCGGTGGGCGGAGTGGGTTTGCATAGCAGCAATTTTGAGCCGCTCATGTTCGCTTTGGGTCAAAAAGCGGACATCAGAGCAGGTTCGCGTGATGTCCGCTTTACCCCCAAAAGCAGACATTGGTTCAGCGGGTCGTGATGTCCGCTTTGTGCCAAAAGCAGACATTCATGGCCTATTCGATCATCTTGACACACCGAATGGAAATCAGCGGTCAATTTCGCCAAATACGATGTCGAGAGAGCCGAGTATCGCAGGGACATCAGCGAGCATGTGTCCGCGAGTCAAGAAATCCATTGCCGCCAAGTGTGGGAATGACGGCGCGCGGATCTTGCATTTGTATGGCTGGTTAGTCCCTTCGGAGACCAGATAGACTCCGAATTCGCCCTTCGGCGCCTCGACCGCCGCGTAAACTTCGCCCCTCGGTACCCGAAATCCCTCTGTATAATGCTTGAAGTGTTCGATCATTGCTTCCATCGAACTCTTCATCACTGGCCGGCGCGGCGGAGCAATTCGGTGATTTTCAATTATCACAGGCCCCTGTCCCTGCGGTGATCGCAGCTTATCGATGCATTGTTTTATAATTCGCACGGCCTGGTGCATTTCCTCCATCCGCACAAGATAGCGGTCGTAGCAGTCGCCGTGCTTGCCAATCGGAATGTCGAAATCGAACTCGGAATAGCATTCATAGGGTTGCGCCTTGCGCAAGTCCCAGGCAGCGCCGGAGCCGCGTACCATGACTCCCGAGAAGCCCCGAGCCCACGCCTCGTTGAGGCTCACCACACCGATGTTGACGTTACGTTGCTTGAAAATGCGGTTCTCCGTGAGCAGGACCTCCATGTCGTCACATACTTTAAGAAAGGGGTCGCAGAAATTCCAAATATCATCGATGAGCTGTGGCGGCAGGTCCCGATGCACGCCGCCGACACGAAAATAGTTGGCATGCATCCGCGCGCCCGAGGCGCGCTCGTAGAACATCATTAGTTTTTCCCGCTCCTCAAAGCCCCATAATATGGGCGTAAGCGCGCCGACATCGAGCGCCTGGGTGGTCACCTGTAGCAGGTGTGACAATAGGCGCCCGATTTCGCTGTAGAGCACACGAATCAGTTGTCCGCGGCGGGGAACTTCGATGCCCAAAAGCTTCTCCGCCGCCAGGACAAAAGCATGCTCCTGGTTCATCGGCGCGACGTAATCAAGCCGATCGAAATATCCGATCGCCTGGGAATAGGTTTTGTGCTCGATCAGCTTTTCAGTGCCTCGATGGAGCAATCCAATATGCGGATCGACGCGCTCTACAACCTCGCCATTAAGTTCCAAGACGAGGCGCAAAACGCCGTGTGCCGCGGGGTGTTGCGGCCCAAAATTTATCGTGAAGTTCCGGGTTAAAGCGTCGGCCATAGTAGCCTCGACTACTGCAAGGCCAACGCATTGGCGACCGGGTCGGTTTCTATTCGACCGCACCCACCGGCCTGAAATTCGGTTCGCGCGCTTATGTCTCCTTTTGGTCAATAACGGACATCGAGGTGAGCTGAGTGAATGTCCGCTTTACCCCCAAAAGCGGACATTGGAACTCAATCGTGGAATGTCCGCTTTGTGCCAAAAGCGGACGTGAGCAGGTGCAGCAAAAATCGGCTATGAAGGCCAGCTTATTCGATCACTTCGTCGGCGCGTGAGAGGACCTAGGAGCAGGTATCGGAGCGTTAGCGGGAGGCGCCGGAACGGGAGCGGCGATAGGCGCTGGCGTCGGCGCCCTCACCGGCGGCGTCCGGCGTACGTCCCATGCATCGAGAATATACAATCACGCGTACCGTGAATGCATGGCTGGTCGCGCGCATTGGTGACTTGAGTCTCGGGCATTTCGCTCGAAGTTTCGTTTTATGAAAAAAATGACAAGCTCTCATTGAGCCGCATCGGCTGATAGGGCTCCAGAACCAGACAATTGTTGACCGGCAGCCAGACGCCGCTGAATCATTCCCATTACCGATGTGACGTCCTCGAATGCTCGCGAATGCGCATCGCCCTGCAAGTGGGTCAGATCGAATGCCAAAATGCCCTGTCGTGCGAACTCGCTTCGATACGGCTCCGCATCGGGGTTGATATCACCTATTCGCTGGACCCCGCCAGCGATTGTACGGGATAATTTGAGCGCCCCGTCGTCCTGTGAAACGAACAAAGCAATGCGTGGCCGTCTATGGCCCAACTGCGCAATGTCGGTCCGAAAGTCGTCAACACTGACGTCCGGGGCAACCAGCAATACGTTTTTGATCTTGTCGCCGACCCTCCCCGAATGCATTGCTTTTGATCGCAGAGCCTCAAGCGTGACCGCACACCCCATCGAATGCGCGAGCACGTTGATTTCTGCCACATTGGGATTGAGAGAAAGCGTGTCGAGCAACTGTTCGAGTGCGTCGCGGGAGTAACTCGCACTTTCACGATCAGAACCATATGCGATTAACCGTACCTCGCCGCGCGATGGCCAGGAGAATAATACGGGAATAGCAGGAGTCTGTGAGTCATGAACAATCTGCGCAAACCGGTATACGGCCTCATCAAACCGATTGTTGAAGCCGTGGACAAAGACAAGAACTTTGCTTCGGCGAGTTTGCTTAGCTGTTGCGGTCAGAGCCTTGTTGAATGATTGCCTGTCGAGATCTTCTGCAGAAACCGTCACAAAATCATGCCCCGGATCTCCCGGGCGGGCCGAAGGCCATTGCACCTCGCCTATTTTTCTCGCGCTATCGGGCGGTATCGAGACGGCAATCGCGGCGTACGAAACCTCCGATGCACGATCTCTACCAAACATTTCGCCCGGGTCTGCGATTAAACGATTCCGCGTTGTTGCCACCAGAATAGGAACTCGTGTTGCGCCATCCGCCGATTGCGCATTCGGAACTAGAACCCCTTGGAGCGGTCGACCCGCGCACGCGCAGCACAGAAGCGCCAGTGCAAGACCCGCCGCCACGGAAAAATAATTTCGTCTGGTCATTCGCCCCCACAACCCCTAATGCCCAAAGCATATTACCCGATCTATGGCTGAAATGGGTCATTGAGGCGGTCGTTGTGCAGGGTGAAATCACGCGTCGGCCCCGTGCTCGGGACGAGGCAATCATCTGGCAAAATGCCCTGCTGTTCGCTTTGGGAAGCAGACATTCCTGGGACAAGCAACAATGTCCGCTTATCCCCAAAAGCGAGCCAAGCGGATCGAGAGGCCTGCTTTGTGCCACAATTTGTGCCTTGAACTGCTCCAGTCGACAATGCGGTTATGAGGGCGGGAAAAAATGCGAAATTTGCCCGGCCTGACGGCGTGGATCGCCGGGGCGATTTTGTGTCTAGTGTCGGTGCATGTGCCAGCACAGACAATATTCCAGTATCCAGTGACGGCGAAAGATGTCGATCCCGGCGTTGACCACGGCAACTCCGACGCTAGTTTGCCGGAGCAATTTCAGAAGCAGTTGGTGTTCTATCGCTCACAGCATCCTCCTGGCACCATCATTGTCGACACCCAAGGGCGGCATCTTTATCTGATCAAAGATGAGACGCATGCGCTGCGTTACGGCATAGGCGTCGGCCGCGACGGCTTCACCTGGCAGGGGCTGTTGCAGATCTCGCGCAAGTCCGAGTGGCCAGATTGGCATCCGCCGCCGGAAATGATCGAGCGCCAACCCTATTTGCCGCGCTTCATGGCCGGCGGCCCTGGCAACCCGCTCGGAGCGCGCGCAATGTATCTCGGCAACACTGTGTACCGCATCCACGGCACCAACGCGCCGGAAACGATCGGGCAGGCCGTGTCGTCCGGCTGCTTCCGCCTGGTCAATGACGACGTGGCTGATCTCTATGACCGGGTGTCGGTCGGCACCCATGTCATCGTTCGACAGAACTAGCCGTCTGACGTTTGTTGAAGTTCAATAGCTCTGATGCGAACCTCGTCAAGTGCGTCTGGGTCACTGCATCCATTGAAGCGTGAGGGCTGATACGCCCAGCGTTACCTCGATGCCGACGGAACCTTCGACAGAGATCGGTTGCAGCATCACTGAACGTCCGGACCCGCCCAAAAGAACATTCGCGCCGGCACCCACTCCTAAAGCAATACTGCCGCTCGCTCCGCCATAGGTCCCCGCGAGCAAACCTTGTGGCGGCCCCTGGGTCGGCATGTATACGGCCCAGGCCAACAGACCTCCGCCGATAACGCCGACGTCTATTCCGATCGTTCCCATCGTGCCGGAGTAATTCTCTGGTGGATATGGTCCGTCGGGTGTGAATTTGCAGTTCAATTTTTGCTCTGACACCACAAGCAATCCAATTGTCGGCGACATGGTGCAGCCTAGTCCGCCGACCTTGACCCAGTTTGGTGACTGAGCACGCAGCGGCGAAGCCAAGGCAACAAGTGCCGCAAGGCTCGCAATCGCTGTCAAACTCTTCGACATCAGACGCTCCTGCTGTACTTAATGATGCGATTACAGCAGGGATTTGCGGCAAAATGGGGCTGAACGGTTATTTTGCGTGGCAACAATCCTCAGGACCGAATGTCCGCTTTGGGTCAGAAGCGGACATTGGAGTACGTCCGCGCAATGTCTGCTTTACCCCCAAAAGCGGACATCGGAACTCAACCGTGGAATGTCCGCTTTGTGCCAAAAGCAGACTCACGCGGTGCAGCATACAACTGATAAATGGTCGCCTCGCCGCTGCGTTGGAATAGTCCTTTTCCTCGATCCGCCACACGCTGTCCGCCAATCTGCCCTCGGTAAGCATTTTCATCAGGTGCCACGTCGACGGTATGGAACGTTGTCTCGGCCTTCGACGTTGCGGTTCTGGCCATCCATGTCATAGGGACGACGTCATGGATCGCAATAACAGAATTGTGCGCCGCGAGCGCTTCGAGATTCTCAAAATCGCGCAAGGCCTTGGCGAGGGAGTGATCGCCGTCGATAAGGGTTCGTTGAGACCCTTGCGCCCGAACACGATTCTCGGGGCGCTCGAAGAAAGCATCGCTCGTCGCACTCGCGAAGGTCGTATTTGGTCGGCCTTCCTCGAGCAGTTTTGGATTGGGCGCCGGGTCGATGGGACCGATGCAAACCGGGCCGAGTCACGGCGAACTAGCGAAGCTGGCGGAGTTGTTGCCCAAAGTTGAGACGGCGTCGCTGATGTGAAAGGCCGATGCCCAAGGCGTAACCATGACCGCAGGATACCGCGACTTCCGTCCACGCGACGAAGACCCGAACGACCACGCGGCCGTCGCCGCGGTGCAGGCGCGCTCGGAAGCCGTCAAAGCGGATGAGGCGTTTCGCCAAGCGATGCTGGCAGCTATAGCAGCGGGACAAGAATGCGCGCGGACAGCAGTCAGCCCCGCGGCGGGCGCGAAGGTGCCGAAAATCATTCGTGGCGAGTAATTGAAGGAAGCGAGTGCTTGGGACCAAAACCTCCCGCACACTTGCGGGCGTCGCATTGCAGTGCAAAGTGTCACGCGAAGGGGAAATGGCCATGGACGCGAACTATTGCCGGGAAAAGGCCGCCTTGTGTTTACGCTTGGCCGATGGCCTTGCGCTGAACAATCCGGGCCGGTTCCAACTGATGGATCTAGCCGAGGATTTCCAAAGACGCGCCAAAGAACTCGAAATCGAAGCCGCACGGGACGCGACCCGATCGAATGCCACAGTGATGCAGTCGTTGGAAAACGTCGCCTGAACCACGTCTGGTGACTGACGCGATGGAGTAGATACCGCGCGATTGTCGTGCGCGCTTTGGGTCAGAAGCGTATGTCGCAACGCATTAGCTATATGTCCGCTTTACCCCCAAAAGCGGACATTGGAACTCAGTCGAGGAATGTCCGCTTTGTGCCAAAAGCGGACATTGTGGCTTACTCAATAAGCTCGTCGGCGCGGGAGAGTACCGAATTGGGCACCGTGAGACCGAGTGCCTTAGCGGCCGCTTTTGAGTAATATTGTTACAAGGTGCTCAAGTTCGCAGAGCATCACCATGAAACTTTCCCGGAGACAATTTTTCGATCTGGTAGCTGGTGCTGCCGATAGGCCCGCACATCGCAACAGGCCGATCCTAAGGTCGGGGCGCGTTTTGCTGAAGCTCGGGACCATGGTGCTTGTTGGCTCGCCGGCTGGTTTTGGCGAAGTCATCGCCGCGGAAACCGAGAAGTGGGACAAGGTAATCCGAGCGGCCAGCATCAAGCCGGAGTGATGGCGCGCGCGCGATTCGCCCGCGTCCCGCCGTATCTTGAAATCCACCCAACGGGGTTTCCGTCCGCATGATCTTGAAAATTCTTCTCACCGGCGACGTCAACCTGATGAATGTCACGGACCCGGCGGGACCGTTCGCGCAGGTCGCGGCGGAGTTCAAGTCGGCCGATCTCGTCTTCAGCAATCTCGAATGTTGTTTCTACGAGCCGGACGCCGCGCATGCGCTCGACCGCGAGGGATTCTTTGCCCCGCTTGCGTCGGCCGAAGCGCTGAAAATTGCGGGCATTGATGCGGTCGGCATCGCCAATAACGTCAATTACGGCACCGCCCCGATCTTGTCGTCGATCGCGCGGCTGGATCAAATCGGCATTCCTCATACGGGCGCAGGCGCCCACTCTGCAAAAGGCGCGCGAACCGGCGGTGCTGGAGTGGCAGGGCCGGCGCATCGGCATGCTGCAACGCACCTCGGTGTTCTGGACGACCGATCATGAAGCGGCCGACAACGCGGTGGGCGTTGCTACCATCCGCGGCCACACAGCGTATCAGGTGCCGATGTTTCGGGCCGGGCCGGGAGCGATCCCGCTCAACCGGCCGGGCGTTCCGCCGGCAATCGTCACCTGGGCCGACCCCCCGTCATTGCAGCGCTTCCGCGACGACGTCGCGGCGCTCAAGGCGAGGTGCAATATCGTCATCGCCTCCGTCACTGGGGTGTGGATCAGACCGTCTTCCAGTACATGCGGGAAATCGCCCATACTGCGATCGACGCCGGCGCCGCATTTCTCGCTGCCGGTCGAAAGCTATCCCGGGAAGCCGATCTATTACGGTCTCGGCAGCTTCTCCTTTCATACCGGGCACGGCGGCATCAAACACGGCGATTGGGTCGGCATGCTCGCGAAATTGACCTTCGACGGCACCGCTGTGAAAAAGGCCGTGTTTCAATTCGTCCGCCACAACGACGACAACGAGACCATGCTCTGCCTACTGAAGAACGAAGCCGAAGCCTTCGGTCAGGTTTCCGCCGGCACCGCGAAGCTCGGCAGCAAGCTCATGCCGGAAGGCGACGAGGTCGCCATCGAGCTGCTCACCTGAAGCGACGCGTGGGACGCTGCGCCGACATCTTCTCAACGAGAGCTCACCCATGATGACCGCCGCCCAAACACTCGCCGATTTCGCGGTGAAACTGCAATTCGAGCAAATCCCGCAAGCCGTCGCCGAGCGCGCAAAGGATTGCATCATCGACATTGTCGCAGTGTGCGCGTTCGGCAGCACGGTGCCCTCGTCGAAGCCCGTGCTTGCCTATGCCGAACGGTATGGAAAAGGTGGGCGGAGCACCGTTTTGGGGACGTCGCTCAAAGTGCATGCGCCGATGGCGGCGCTTGCGAACGGCGTGTTCGCGCATTCGTTCGAGATGGACAATCTGGTGTCGCCAAGCGTGGGCGTGCATCCGGGTGCGTCATTGCTGCCGTCAGCGCTCGCCGTGGCGGAGGAGATGGAAGTCTCGGGGCGCGAATTTATCACCGCCTTTGTCTCCGGCTTCGAGGTGCTGCACCGAATCGGCGACGCGGCGCGGGAGACATCCGAGAAACTCGGATTCCATGCACCGGGCGTGACCGGACCGTTTGGCGCCGCCATTGTCGCGGGCCGGTTGCTGAACTTGAACGCCGGGCAAATGACCAATGCTCTGGGAATTGCCGGCTCGCTGTCGTCCGGATTGCTGGAATTTGCGAAATCGGGCGGAGGCACGGTGAAGCGGCTGCACCTCGGACACGGTACGCAATCCGGCGTGATTGCGGCGATGCTGGCCCGCGACGGTTTTGCTGGGCCAGCAACCATCCTCGAAGGCAAGTTCGGCTTCCTCAATGTCTTTTGCCGCGATGGCGACGAAAGCCGCCTCACGGCGAACCTGGGCGAGGTGTGGAAGACGACGCGCATCATGTTCAAGCGCTATTCGTGCCACATTACGGCGCATGTGCCGGTCACCGCCCTCCTTTTGCTGAAGAGCCGTTTCGGCTTTGCCGGCGGCGACGTCGCCGAGGTGACGGTCGCGGGCAGCGAGAAAATGCTCAGTCATCATAACATCCCCGAGCCGCGCGATCTGGCCATGGCACAATACAGCACGCCCTTTTGCGTGGCGCTTGCATGCTTCCTGGATCCGCGCGACCCGAGCGCGTTTTCAGAAACGTCGCTCAACGACCGGGCGATTCGCGAGCTCTGCCGTAAAGTGAAGCTCGAATTGCGCGAGCACACGCCTACGAAGAATTTATTGGGGAGCTGCGTGACGGTCCGCCTGAGGGACGGTCGTGAGCTCGTGGAGGAGATGGAGCATTTCCCCGGGGCGCCCGAGCAGCCATTGGACCGCACCGGATTGCGCGAGAAGTTCGAGACGATTACGGCCGGCCTGTGGCAGAACCGGCCGGCGGCCCTGTTCGATTCCATCGCGACGCTAGAGCGTGCATCCAATGTGGGTGCGCTGTCGTGGAGCTTCTGACCGTGCTACCCAACGTCCGTTCTGTGCCAGAAACGGACTGTGATGCCCGCTAAGTGCCAAAAGCGGACATGTTACTTCGGTGCGCTACGGTTTAGTCCTCTTCGGCGGAGGTAGTGGCGGCAGCCAAGCGGAATCAAGTGGGCCTGAGGCCAGCGCATCAATCCGGGCCGCCATCACGAAATCGGACTCGTGCAACCCCCCGATCTTCCGGGTGGTCAACGATACGTCGCAAAAGCCCCATCCCAACGCGAGCTCCGGGTGATGCCAGACTTCCTCTGCAAGGACACTTACCGCGTTGGCGAACGCCAAGGCGGTGCGATAGTCGCGAAATTGGAAGCGACGCTTGATGCAGTGTGCCGTCGCGTCAAGTTGCCAATCGGAAACCTCGGCGAGGTAGCGTGCACACTGTTCGCGCGTAAGCGGTTCGACGCCGCCTCGGCAAGGAATGCAGGGACGCTGCGCGAGGGTAGGCATCACAGCTTCACACTCTGGCAATCTCAATTCGGTTGTCGCACTGACAGCCGGCTCCAAATCTTAGCGGGCCCAATGAGTGACGCAAATCGATCGAGGGTCGTTCATGTCCGCTTTGGGTCAAAAGCAGACATCGCGGCATCTTTAACCAATGTCCGCTTTACCCCCGAAAGCGGGCATTGCTGAGAGGGATTGGCCTGTCCGCTTTGTGCTAAAAGGAGACATTCAGGCCGCTGTTCGATATGATTGTGATTGGGAAGGTGCTCAAGCTCGTGGAGCATCGCCGTGAAATTTGCCCGTAGACAGTTCCTGCATCTCGCCGCGGGTTCTGCCGCGCTCCCAGCCTTGCTACGCGGCGCACTTGCACTCGACTATCCGACACGGCCGGTGCGCATCGTCGTCGGCTATCCGCCCGGCGGCGTGACCGACATCGTCGCACGCCTGATCGCTCCCTGGCTGTCGGAGCGGCTTGGACAAGCATTCGTTGTCGAGAACCGGCCTGGCGCCAGCAGCAACATCGCCACTGAAGCAGTCGCGCGGGCGTCGCCGGACGGCTACACGCTCCTTCTGATCTCTTCGGCGAACTCGGCCAACGTGACACTATATGAAAATCTCAATTTCAATTTCATCCGCGACATCGCGCCGGTCGCGAGCATTGGGCGCGATGCCTTCGTGATGGTGGTCAACCCATCCTTCCCGGCGAAAACCGTACCCGAGTTCATTGCCTACGCCAAATCTAATCCGGGCAAGCTCAACATGGCGACGTCCGGGGCGGGTAGCGGATCAGACCTCTACGGCCAATTGTTCAAAGTGATGGCGGCTATCGATCTAGTCACGGTGCACTATCGCGGTGTAGGGCCTGGATTGCCCGACCTCATGAGCGGGCGAGTTGAGGTCATGTTCCTTCCTGTTGCCTCCGCAATTGGTCACATTAGGGCCGGCAAGCTGCGGCCCCTGGGAGTAACGACGACCACGCGAAGGGATGTGTTGTCGGACGTTCCGGCCATCGGCGACTTTGTGCCGGGTTACGAGGCGACCAATTGGGAGGGAATTGGTACCCCGGCGAACACGCCGCCGGAGATCATCGCCATCCTCAATAAGCAAGTTAATGCCGCCCTTGCAGATACAACGTTCAAAGCGCGGCTCGTCGATTTAGGCGGCGAGCCGTTTGCAAGCTCACCCACCGAATTCGGCAAGTTCATCGTCGAATATACCGAGAAGTGGGGCAAGGTGATCCAGGCAGCTGGCATCAAGGCAGAATAAGGCCAATCAGGCGAATGATTGGTGTTTCGAGCGCGCTCTCTCCTCTATTGCTTCGGTCACTGCAAAAAATCGTGTGCTGCGACGAGCGTCGAAAAGGGCCAACAGGAGACCTGCGTCCGCGTAAAGATCAAAGCTGATTGGACAAGCTAACTGCATTCAGCTTTCCTACTGGAGATGGAGAATCGCTAGTCGCGTTTCCGCTAATGACGGTTTAGCAATGTCCGTCGGCGAGGGCGTCGTGAATTCCACAATGTGCAAAGAACGGCTTGGTTCGCCGCGCATGGGGCGCCGCCGCTTCCTCAGACAGGTAGCCGCGGCCGGCTTGGTAGCAGGTGCGTCGACATCTTCCGGCGCGAGCGCAAGAAATGACTGAGCGACGATCTTCAGTTGCGGGAAAAAGCCAGGTTTCCATGGCCGACGCGCTTGCTCGGTATGCAACCGACCTTAGGTACGAAGACTTGCCGGAAGACATCGTTCGCACGGCCAAACGCACGATCCTCGACACGCTCGGCTGCGCGTTTGGTGGCTACACCGCGGGGCCCAGTCAAATCGCAATCAAGCTCGCAAGTGACGTCAATGCAAAGCGGGGAGCAACGGTCTTATGCAACGGCATCAAGACGAGTCCCGATTTGGCAGCTTTTGCGAACGGCGTGATGATCCGTTACCTAGATTTCAACGACGCTTTTGTTAGTCTCACCCATGGAGCTGGTCATCCGAGCGATACGATCGCCGCTCTACTTGCAGCAGCCGAGCTAACGGAGCGGAGTGGCCGCGATCTAATCACCGCAACCGTGCTCTCATACGAAGTCTTCTGCAAAATTGCCGATACGTTCGACTACTTGGGTAGCGGTGTCGACCATTCGACGATGACCGGCTTTGCTACCGTCGTCGGCGCTAGTCGCCTGATGGGTTTGTCACTGGAGCAGATGGTGCACGCGATCGGAATCACCGTCGGCGGCAACACTGCGATTCGGCAGGGGCGAGCCGATACATTATCGAATTGGAAGGCCTTTGCAGCCGCCGACGCCTCACGTAAGGCGATATTTTCGGCGCAGCTCGCGCAAAGCGGAATGACAGGACCCAGCAATGTGTTTGAGGGACGACTGGGTTTCTTCAATTTGATAAGCCACAAACCGACTGCGCCGTTGCAGCTAGGCCAGCCCTACGGCATTAGGCGCGCCTTCACCAAACGTTTCCCGCTCGGTCAGTTTTCTCAAACCGCGGCCCAAGCTGCGGTTGAAGCTAAACAGTTCGTCAGGAACCCGGACGAAATTCAGGAAATCAACATTCGGGTTTCCCGCTCCGCGATCAAGATCATGGCAGACAGTCCGGACAAGTGGCAACCGCAAACCCATGAAACTGCCGACCACAGTATCCCGTATGCCGTCAGCTTGGTGCTGATGTACGGCAGGATAGAACCTGAGTACTACGAGGATCCGTATCTGCACGACCAGCGTCTGCTCGACCTCGTGAACCGCGTAAAATGCATGCCGTCAGACGAAGCTGACAGCAGCGAGCACGAATTTAATCTGTGTGAACTCGAAATCGTCCTGAAGTCTGGCGAGCGCAAGACTGTTCGTGTCGAGTACCACCGAGGGCACTTCAAGAATCCGATGACCGACGGCGAGATGGAAGAAAAATTCCGTTCGATGGCGCATAAGCACCTGTCTGCGCATCGCGTGGATAGTCTCCTGCGCCAGTTGTGGGCGCTCGAAAGTGTGCCGAAGGTCGGCGAACTCATCGCTGCGACGCGGGCTTGATTGCACGGCCGCTTCGGGTCAAAAGCGGACATTCTCCCAAGTTTTGCGAATTCTCAGGACCGAATGTCTGCTTTGGGTCATTAGCGGACATTCAACCCGCTTCGTGCAATGTCTGCTTTACCCCCAAAAGCGGACATTGGAACTTACTCGCGAAATGTCCGCTTTGTGCCATAAGCAGACTCATGCGCCTCGAAATTTTATTTTCCCGGCGGGAGGACGTGATCCTTTCTGATTTGGATTTCGAAATCGAAAATCGCGCTGGCCGGTCGATCGCCTCGATTTTCGAAAAAGCTGGGCAGCGAGCAGACTAAAAAGCTCGGTAACCTGGTCGACGCCAAGGAGTGACGCGCCATTGGTCGGCGCCGCGACCCGCAATCATTTCCGACGCCGCAGAGGCGATCATGATGTCGGCGTTTTTTTACCGATACCCTAATTTAGTCAATCCAAAAAACCGGCAAAGTTACTGGGCCGAAGAAATAGGTCGGCGGCTTTCGAGCTGATCGTAATCTCACGGCTGCTCACCTTGCCGGCCGACGTGCTGGACTTTTGCTGCGGTGCACGCTTGAGGAGCGCGGTTTTTCCGACGCCGCGATGACCGATCAGGGCCGTGATCATGACGGATCTATTCCTGCCGATTGCCAAAAACCGGCGAAACTTTTGTTCACGACTTCCGGATTTTCGATATGAATCGGAATTCCCGCAAGCTTCAGCACGCCCGCGGCCATCGCCAAGCGATGATCCCGATCCGGATTGAAAACGGAGCGCTTGCCGGTCTTTTGCAAGACTCCTCCGACGCGAAGCCCGTCTTCAAGCGGTGTCAGCGTGCGGCCGGTCACGTGCAACAGTTCCGCCGTTCTTGCGATCCGGTCGGATTCCTTATGAACCAGTTGGGGCGCGCCGTAGAGTTCGCTGTCGCCCTCGGCCAGCGCGCAAAGCGCCGCAAGCACCGGAAACAAATCCGGCGCGTTGGTCAATCGGACGGCGACCCCGCGCAAGAATTGCGCCCTCTGCACTTTCAGTTGGCCGCAGTCAAATTGGATCGGTACTCCCATTTTTTGGAGAATGTTGGGGAAAATAGAGTCTGGCTGCAAGCTCTCCACCGGGAAATCCAGAAGAGTCGTTGACCCGCCGACTGCCGCCGCTGCGGCTAGCGCGAACGCGGAACTCATGTCCGGCTCGACGGTGAGCGACGTTGCGGAGATCGTTTGGCGTGCCGGAATCCGAAAATCGTGGTCCCAGCGGTCGAGTTTCATTCCCGCGTCCGTGACTAACTTTTGGGTCATCCGCCAATAACCTTCGGAAACGCCGGCTCCAACAGGCGAAACATAGAGATCGAATGGAAGCTCCCAGGCGTTCAACAAAACCGCCGACGCAAACTGGCTCGAACGATGCGACGGAACGTGAAGAGTATCGCCCTGCGGGCGCCATCCGTCGGATTCGATGGCGAGCGAATTTTTTTCGAGTTTCGCCGTTACACCCAACTGCGAGAGAATTTTCACCAATTCCTCTTGCGGACGATTGATCAAACGCGCGCTGCCGGTGAGTTTGTGCCGGCCCTTTTCGCGCGACGCGCGCAGTGCGAGAAAGCGCAACACCGTCCCGCCCTCGCCGCAATCGATGATTGCTTGGTCTTTCAGGGCTTTGATCCCTGCCTTCATCTTCACGACATCGTCGCTATCCGAAACCCCGTAAATTTTCAAATCCGGTCCAAAGCTCTGCAAAATCAAAGCGCGATTGAGAATGGATTTCGAAGCCGGAACATGGCCGATGAACGACGTCATGCGCAGGTCCATCCCTAGCGCTGAGTTTCCGTCAAAAGGATTCGAGTGTGACCTTTTTTCGAAACGCTGCGCCGATGCGCTTCGAGAAAAGCGAAATTCAAATTTCGTGTGTCAGTCAGTTTCTTGTCCTCGGACACGAGCTTGAGAAGCTTCGATCTGGCCATCACGCAAAATTCGCGAACGAACTCCTTCGGTATCGGAAATCCGAGCCGGGTTCAAAATTGCAAGCGCCCTCTCCTCCGCGGCGGCTGCCAGATAACCCTGATGCCGACTCCACTTAATCGCGAAAATTAGACCCTGCGCGACGGCCGCTCCATGAGGGAATCAATTATGGACCTTCCTCTTCGAGAGACCTGAAAGTTCTTGCCGGAAATTGTTTCCCCCTTGCTGCCCGAAGGGCTGTCTCATCGACGTTCAAACCTAGCCCTGGACCTTCCGGTAGCGCAATGTACCCATCGACTGGCCGGAGCACGTTTGGACATAGGCGCCGGCCAAGTTCCTCGAATGGGAGAAAATATTCAGTGATAATGAAATTTGGCATACAGGCAGACGCATGGACGGAAGCAGACAGCGCCAGGGTCGTCGAATTGTAGTTGTGTGGCGAAACAGCGATGGCCTCGGATTCGGCGGCGGCGGCGATGTACATCAGTTCGAGAATCCCGCCGCAGTTCGCGACGTCGGGATTGAGAATGTCGACGGCGCGCGCTCGAAGGACCGGACGAAAACCCGCGCGCGTGAGCAGCGTCTCCCCACTCACGACCGGAATGCGGCTCGCGTGGCGGACCTCCGCAAGCGCCTCGACGTTCTCCGACGGGCAGGGCTCCTCGAACCAATAGGGCGCGAACTCCGCGAGCGCATTGGCGAGATCGATGGCGTGCATTGGCGCAAGGCGCCGGTGGACCTCGATGAGAATATCAACATTCGGGCCGACAGTATCGCGAACCGCACGTGTGACCTTGACGGCGCGCCTTATGTGATCCTTCGGGATGTAAGTCCGCCAGGGGCCGGGAATGGGATCGAATTTCAACGCGGTGAATCCGCGCTTGAGCACAGCTTCCGCGCCGCGGGCATAGTCCTCCGGCAACTGCATCTTGTAGCTCCAGCCGTTCGCGTAGACGCGGATGCGCGAACGGCAGGGACCCCCGAGGAGATTGTAGACTGGCTGCTGCGTGACCTTTCCAGCGATGTCCCACAGCGCCTGCTCGATGCCGGACATCGCACAGTAGAGCTCCAGTGAGCCACGCCGCTGCGCATAGTCATCGAATGCAATCTGCATCATGTGACGGATGTGGAATGGGTCGCGGCCGACCAGATAACGGCCGAGCTCTTCGACCTGCGCGGTGATTGCACGGTCCCGGTCGTATTGGCTGTAGGCCTCGCCCCATCCGACGACGCCGTCATCGGTCTCAACCCGCACGAAAACGAAGTTCTTGCGCCAACCGGAATAGACCGGAAGACATTCGATGCTGGTGATTTTCATTGTGCCCCTGAGCACATCGGCACACCGCTTAAATGCGGTATCATCGCCGAAGATTGGGAAGTGAGATCAGAACGGGCGATCGCCTTTGATCGTCACTCGGCGCCCGGACCGGGTCTGTGGGTAATAATCCCAGAGTGCCTGGTGCTGGACGCAGCGGTTGTCCCAAAAGGCGACCGAATGAGGGTGCCAGCGGAATCGCACCTGGAATTCCTCCCGCGTGCTGAACTCGCACAAAAAGTCTAAGATTTCGCGGCCCTCATCTTTCGGCAACCCGTCGATATGGGTGGTGAACTCGCCATTGACGTACAATGCCTTGCGTTTTGTAACCGGATGGGTGCGAACAATCGGATGTGACGCCTTCGGGTAGACTTTGCCGCTTTCGGCGATGCCCATCAGCGCGTTGTTCCTACGATAGATATGGTCGCCCGAATGCGTCGCGGTCAGCGCTTCAAGATACCCCTTCATTCGCGGTGATAGCGCATCGTACGCCGCATACTGGCTGGCGAAGAGCGTATCTCCCCCGCAGCTCGGCACCGTGTGGAGGTAGAGGATGCTGCCCATCGGAGGTTCCTCGTCACACGAGACATCCGAGTGCCAATACTCACCGTTGATGCGCTTGGAATTGGCATCGGCATGGATCGGCAGAATCTCGGGATGTCCTTTGGGTCCGGGCGTGTTGGGATGAATATGCAATTCACCAAAATATCGACCGAGCCTCTTGTGGGCCTCCACATCCAGCGGCTGATCGCGAAAGAACAACACCAGGTGCTCCGCCAATGCCTGATGCAACTCCTCGACCTGACGGTTGCTGAGCGGCTTGGCTAGCGTAACGCCCTCGACATTGGCGCCGATGCGAGGTGTTACCGGCGTGACACCGATAGATTCATAACCCATAACATAACCTTTCTTGGCGCAGACGCGGATCAATGGATCCCATACGCTTCACTCACGAAGGCACGTTAGCTGGTTCAAGTGCTACGCCCTATGGTTTGCTAATTCAATATATGCCGTATGCCTTGAGCCCTAGCAACGAGGCGTAGGCCGTCAGATGATGCCGTGATTTTGCCGGCACGCGATCTCTGTTGGAGTTGATCACTCCGCCTTCGCTCCAGAAAACTTGACTACCTTGGCCCACTTTACGGTTTCTTCAGCGATGAGCCTTGTGAAGTCTGCAGGTGAGCCCGTAAGCGCGATGCCGCCGAGATCCATCAATCGCGCCTTCAACTTCGGATCACCGAGCGACGCATTGATTTCCGTGTTGAGCTTGTCGACAATTTCAGCGGGCGTATTCCTGGGCGCGCCGATGCCAAACCAGGCGCTCGCCTCGTAGCCTGGCACAAATTCGGCAACGGTCGGGATGTCAGGCAGTGTCTCCGAGCGCATTGCCGTCGTCACCGCGAGCGCGCGCAGCTTGCCCACTCTAATGTACTCGATCGATGACGCGGTGGTGCCGAAGTAAACGTGCACCCGCCCACTCAACATGTCGGTCATTACGGCCGCTACACCACCACGATATGGCACGTGCACCATATCTACACCGGTCATCATCTTGAACAGTTCGCCGGTGACGTGGGGCGTGCTGCCGCTCCCCGGTGATGCCATGTTGAGCTTGCCCGGATTTGCCTTAGCGTAGGCTATGAACTCAGGAAGGCTCTTGGCCGGAACCGATGGGTTCACCACCATGACGTTTGGAAAGCGGACTATGGCCGCGACCGGTGTAATGTCGCGGATGAAGTTAAAGTTGAGGTTGTCATAAAGCGAGGCGCTGATCGCGCTCGGCGCGCCGGCCAGGACGAGCGTATATCCGTCGGGGGACGAGCGCACGACCGTTTCGATGCCAAGATTGCCGCCGGCGCCGGGCCGGTTCTCAATGATGAAGGTCTGGCCTAGTCTCTCCGACAAATACTGGCCGATCAGCCGCGCGACGATGTCTGTCGCGCCGGCGGACCCGAAAGGCACTATCAATCGCACCGGCCGCGACGGATAACTCTCCGCCCTTGCGATCCGCGAAACGGCCGCACAGCCCAGCAACGTGAAGAACTCGCGCCTTCTCATGTTTCCCATAAGAGAGAGGACCGCACCCTACCATATCATCGAGTGAAAGCCGTGTTGTGCGTCGCAGCAAAATCCGACTGCGAATGTCCGCTTTGGGTCAAAAGCGGAAGTTCTGCATCGCTTGGTGCGTCTCCTTATGAAGGAAGTTTTCGTCACCCGGGGCCACCACTACCGAAAGCGCTGACCGGATCGGAATGCGTCCGGTCATGAAGGAGGCGCGGCCCGCCGTGCAGCTCGCCTGGCCGTACCAGCTCGTGAACATGGCGCCTTCTTTGGCCAGCCGATCAAGGTTCGGGGTCGGATGCGTTTGAATTTGGACTGACGACCGGACCTTTTTTCTTTGATCCAGGTCAATTTTGCTGTGCGTACGGTGCTTGTCTCAAATGCCCCAAAACAGAGACAGCGCAAAAAAGGCGGCATCAGCACACTGAAAGGTCGGGTCGGCGTTTCGTTTCTTGTTTGTATCACAATTGCTAAACTGGTTTGTCAGCGTGTTTCCTTAATCCTTCTCGCACAAGTTCGATATGTGCTCGCAGCTCATATAACATGCTCGCGTAGGCGACCGGCACATTGAGATGATTTACTTGTTCCTCCAGACGATCAAGTCGCGCGCTCATTTCACGCTTGTCCTCCGATCCGTTGTATTGGGCGCGTGAAGTCTCATCCTCCAGCAGCCTGAGTTCTCCATACATGCGCAAAACCTTCGAACGCATTGTCCAGTCATAGACGCGCGGCAGAAAATGTATCATCGGGTAAAGCACGCCAAAGATCGGAATGAACAAGATAATTACCTTGCCCATCAACTCCGCCATCCAAAATGGAAAATACTCCTGCAGGATCGGTAAGCCCGATTTGTAGAACCGCAGTGCTTCGCTACTCAGCGGAATGTCGACTTCTTCAGCAGCAGGGAACTCGTTTGCGCGATTAAAGATGCTTGCCGACGAGTGAATCTTAGTTGCGACGTTGAGCAGCAGATACTGAATCGCGGGATGCAAATCCTTGCGCACCACTAAACTGGCCTTTGAAGCGATCAACGTTACATCGGAAGGTGGTTTATCCTTCAGTAAATCTGCCGCGCCTCTGGGCACCACCAACTTGCTCAGAAATGGATAAAACGCAATGAACGCGTCGGCGCGCGGATACCCCGAAAGCACGATGTGGTCGTCGGCAAGAAGCTGCTGCACCACGGGCGATTCCCAGGAGGCCACCATGAAAGCCACATCGATCTCACTGGCTAACAGTTTTTCGGCCGTCGCCCGCCCCGGCAGGGACAGCAGTTCACTATTCTGTCCGTTGATCCCCACACGCGTGAGCAGTTCAAGTACTATCGCCCGCGTACCACTGTTTTCGGGCCCAATCGAAATCTTGCGGCCTCGCAGGCTGGCGACTCCTACACCCTCAACCTCGCTTCTGCGGAACCACCAACACGGTTCGTAGAAAACCGTCCCAAGTGATTCCAGCCCCCGCGCAGACCCGGCGCTAACAATTCCGCCCTGCATCAGAGCGACACTTACCCCGGATTTCGGATCGCGCAGCAAGGTAAGGTTTTCTACCGATCCAGCTGTGGGCATCAGCCGCACTTCCACCCCGGCCTCGGCGAGCGCCGCGCGGTAGCGCTCCCCGACCTCGTAATAAGTGCCGCCTTGAGGGCCAGTCGCCATGACAATCGAGCGCGGTGGCATGTTCCACAGCATTACAAGGGTAGCACACGCCACTACCGCGGCCGTCACAGCGATTGCGACCGAAGGCCAGTGATTTTGCGCGAAGTGTTTGAGAGACATGCGCAAAGCCACACTGAAGCGCACGTGGATGCGCGGGTCGGCCGTGCAGTCGACCAACTTGCTGGCCTTGAGAGTCCGCGCGATGGTGCGGCCAGCGAGTTAGGATGACCGCTTAGGAAGGGCAGGTATCCAAACCAGAGCAAAACGAAATCGTCTGGCTCTTCGCTTGGCCTTCCAGTAGTCCGGCTGCCGCTTCCAAATCTTGATCGGAGACTTCGTAGGCGAGGACGTCCTCGTCCATATCGGCTAAGTTCGTGATGCTCTCATTCATTGTGTCGTCCCTTTTAGTTGGAGCCGACACCCCGTATTACCGTCAACGATCTAAAAGATTGCAGGCTCGCCCGCCTAGGGAGCCTGGCCCTCCTTCGCCATGCATGCCACGTAACGGTCCGATTCAAATGCGATGTTATGAGTGCACTTTTTGAGTGCCTCCGCGCGGCGTTTGTTGAGGATCATCTTGTCGCCGACGTAGTAATCGCCCTGCTCATTTAATTTCAGTTGTCCTTGGGTCGGATGTACCACCGTTGTCGGGCCAGGTGCGTAATAGTCACCTTGCGTTGGGCTTTGAGCTTGCACCGGCGCGGCAAACGACAGCGCAAGAACCGATGCCAGGAACAACTTTTCGGTGGTGTTCATCTCAAAATTCTCCCTGCTTATAGTGACGCCCATAGCCCTCGATCTGACGCCATTTACAATAGTTCGCGCGCCGGAACCCCGAATTTGATCCAGGTCAAAAAACGGAACGCGAAATTGCGAGGTCACGAAGGATGACAGCGCAGTTGCCCGGCTGATGCGCGTCTCAAATGGGCCAGAAGCGGACATCGAGGTGAACTGAGGGAATGTCCGTTTTACCCCTGTAAGCGGACGTTGACCGAGTGGGTTGGGATGTCCGCTTTGGGTCAAAAGCAGACATGCCGTAACGTCCAGCCGATCTCCGCTTTACCCCCTAAAGCTGACATCGGAACTCAACCAAGCGAGCCCGCTAAGTGCCAAAAGCGGACATTCTCCGCTATTCAATTACTTCGTCGTCTGTCGCGAGCGCTGCGGCATGAGCAGAAATTATCGCGGTCGACGATCACGATGCCATTCGTTTGTCTTGCCAATCCGATCGTAAAAGATTTACGATTTTTGCCGCACCACGACGGCGACACGCGGCTGCCGCACCGCCAACAATCGTAATACCTCGGGAGGTATCAATGAAGAGACCGGCTGCCATCGCGACCGGCGCGGCGCTGCTGCTAGCGTGCGCACTCGCCGCACAGGCTCAGGAAAAGGTCTCCGAGGGCGTGGTGAAGATTGGCATGCTCGAGGACATGGCGAGCATCTACGCGGATATTACCGGCGTTGGCGCGGTGACCGCTGCCAAAATGGCGGTCGAGGATTTCGGCGGCAAAGTGCTGGGCAAGCCGATCGAAGTTGTCGCTGCTGATCATCAGAATAAGCCGGATATTGCCTCAGCCACGGCGCGAGAATGGTTCGACAACCAGCACGTCGATGCGCTGATGGACGTCGCCGCCTCGGCCACCGCGCTCGCTGCGATTGAGGTCGCCAAGACTAAAAACAAGATTGTCGTTCTCAACGGGCCGGGCGCTACCCGCATCACCAACGAAGCCTGCACGCCGATCTCGATCCATTACACTTACGACAATTACGCACTTTCCCACGGCACCGGCGCCGCGACGGTCAAGGCCGGTTACGATACTTGGTTCTTCCTTACGGCCGATTATGCCTTCGGCCACGATCTCGAGCAGGTCACGGCCGACGTCGTGAGGGCGGAAGGCGGCCGCGTGCTCGGCAGCGTGCGCGTTCCGATCAACACCTTGGATTTCTCATCCGCGCTGCTGCAGGCGCAAGCCTCAAAAGCCAAGGTGATAGGGCTCGCCAACGCCGGGGCGGACACCAGCAATTCCATCAAACAAGCGGCCGAGTTCGGGATGGTGGGCGGCGGCCAGAAACTGGCCGGATTGCTCGTCTTCATCAACGACATCAACGCGCTTGGCCTGGAGACGGCGCAAGGCATGCTGCTGACCAACGCATTCTACTGGGATCGCAATGAGGAGTCGCGGGCCTGGTCACAGCGCTATTTCCAGCGCATGAGCAAGATGCCCAACATGACACAGGCCGGAATCTATTCGGCGACCATGCACTATCTCAAAGCCGTAGAGGCCGCCGGCACGGACGAAACCCAAGCGGTGATGGAGAGGATGCGTTCGACACCGATCAATGATTTTTTCGCTAAGAACGGAAAGATTCGCGAAGACGGCCGGATGGTGCACGATATGTATTTGTACGAAGTCAAGAAGCCAGCGGAATCCAAAGGAACATGGGATTATTACAAGCTTGTTACCACGATTCCGGCGGACCGTGCATTCCAGCCATTATCGGAATCCAAATGCCCGCTAGTGAAGAAGGCGCGGTAAGCGGACAGGCTACACGCAGCCGTCTTAGCCAGCGCGAATCTTGGTGGATCGATCTCCTTCTTCGGAGAGCAGCGCCTCCGCCATCTCACGCAGGCGCACTTTCTGCACTTTGGGGCCGTTGGGGCTTTCCACGATCGGAAAATCATCGACCACCACGATCCGCTCCGGAACTTTGAAGCGCGCCAATTGCTGCGAACAAAATGCACGCAACGTGGCTTCTTGCAGCACTGCGCCAGCGCACGGCCGGACGAACGCCACCGCCACGCCACAGGAGGCGGACACGACCTGCACGCCGGCGACGCCAGGTTGCGCTTGAATAACGGCCTCGATTTCCTCGGGACTCACCAAGAATCCGCCAAGCCGCATCGCGTCGCCGATCCGCGCCTCGTAGATGAAACCGACATCTGCAAGGTGGGCGAGATCACCGGTCCGGAACACGCCGTCGGCATCAATCGCCCGCGCTGTCGCCGATGGATTGTCAAGGTATTCGACGAAGCGTGATGGTGCGTCGATCCACAACTCGCCCGACGCGCCGTGCGGCAGCGCAGTGCCGGTATCCGGATCGCGGACGGCGAGAAGCGCCTGCGCGCTGACCGGCACGCCGCCACCGCGCTGGCGATTTTCTCCATCCGCGATCGAGAACAGCGCCTGTACTTCCGAACTACCATAAAGGCCGCGTGGCTGCAGGCCGACGGCCTCCGCGGCCGCGATCGAGACGGCGGCGCTGGAGTGAAAGGCGGCGAAACCCGAGAAGCGTACCGAGTCGAATGATCGTCCTCCGCTTGCGGCGGCAAGGCGGCCGAACATGTCGTCGCCGCCCAGCAGATGCGTAATTAGGTGGTGCCGAATTAAAGCAGCTGCTGCGGCGCCATCGAACTGCTCCATGCACACGATATGTGCACCACCGGCAGCCGCGGCCATTGCTGCAGCGTTGCCGAAGGTGCCGCAGAAGGGCACGACGCCAAGCAGCACCGCATCTTCTGCGTCGAGTCCAATGCGACGAGCCACGTCCGCAGCATGCCCGGCGATTGTTTGCTGGTCATGCAGGACCAGTTTCGGCCCGCTGGTGGTTCCCGAAGTGGTGAAGGTTAGGCACGGCGCGCCGGCCATCGCCTCGTCACGTTCGGCGTCCGCCGCATCACCCTCGAGCGGAAGCACCGGCAGGCCTGCAAGTGTCGTGGCATTGAGAGACCTTTGCGGTGCAAGCACAGAGCGTAGCGCGGTGCGATCTTCCTGAGGTAGTGCGGAGAAAATCGCTGGAAAGTCGACCGGCGCGAATCCCCATTGCGTCACGAGCGCAACCGCGCGCGTTCGGCGCAGCAGGCCGCCGACCTCAGCTGCACGAAAGCGCGTATTGATATGCACGGCCACCGCGCCAAGTCGAGCGCAAGCGAAGATAGCAGCCAGATAGTCGGTGCCGTTCGGCAACCACAGAGCGACGCGTAAGCCGGCGCCGATGCCGGCCTTCCGTAGTCCGCCCGCCACGCGCAGGACGCGGTCTTGCAAAGCGCGCCAGGTCAGCGTGGTCGCAGCGTCGGTCACCGCCGGCGCCGAACCGTTCCTTTCCGACCATGTCAGCAAGGCTGGAAGCGTGTCCGGATATCCAGCTCCATAGGTCTTTCGCATCGGTACCTTCTAGCGGAATGACGCTAAGCCGGCTTGAACATCGGCACCGGCACTCCCGTGTCCGCGTCTTGAAACACAACGGCGACCGCCTGGCCGATCCGAACGTCGTCGGCGTCGCAGGCGACGATATTGGTCAACATAGTGGGTCCTTCGGCGAGCGTTACATGGGCGATTATGTAAGGCTCCTTGACGCGGCGCATGACGCTGAAGGTGTAGATGGTCCCTTTGCCTGAGGCCTCGCGCCATTCCACCTTGTCGCTGGCACAGAAGGGGCAGATGACGCGCGGATACCAGTGCGCGCGGTCGCACGCCGTGCAGATCGGGATCAGGAAGCGGCCTTGGCGCGCCGCGTCGAAGAAAGTCTTGCTTTCAGCGGTAATGACCGGCGGAGCGAGTTTGCGGCTTCCGGACACGGCCATCGCGTCACTCACGTTCCATGATAATCGTCGCGCTGCCGTGACGCGTGGCGAGCTGAAAGCCCGTGCCTTGCGCCAGCGCCAAATCGCAGTTCTTCACCTGCACGGCCGGATGAGCTTCGCCGCGCAACTGCCGCACCGCTTCGAGCACTTTGGTCATGCTCCCGCGATTGGCTGGATGATTGTTGCACAGGCCGCCGCCGTCGGTGTTGAACGGCAACTTGCCTACGCCGGAGATAAGATTGCCGTCTGCGACGAATTTTCCGCCGGCCCCTTTGGCGCAGAAGCCGAGGTCCTCGAGCTGCATGATCACGGTGATGGTGAAGCTATCGTAGATCGAGGCGTATTTGATATCGGCCGGCGTCACGCCCGCTTCGGCAAAGGCGATCGGGCCGGCGCGCCATGCGCCCGACGTGGTGAGATTGAAGGTGCCGCCGGTCAAGTGCTTCACCGCTTCGCCGGTACCGATGATCTTCACGGGGGGCCGCTTTAATGTTTTGGCGATCTCCGGGCGAACGAGGACAATCGCGCCACCGCCGTCGCTGATGACGCAGCAATCAAGCCGGTGCAGCGGATCGGCGATCAGTGGCGAGTTCAGTACGTCCTCGACCGTGACCACTTCAGGCAGCATGGCGTGTGGATTGTGCTGTGCGTGATGCGAGGCGGCGACTTTCACCCAAGCGAGCTGCTCGCTCGTGGTGCCATACTCGTACATGTGGCGCATGGCACACATCGCGTAGCCGTTGGCGGTGGTGATGGCGTAGGGCGCTTCCCACGGAGCTTCCGGCTGGTTCGGGTCGCGCGGCCGCGGCGCAGTACCGGTCGCCATACCCTCGCTGCGCGGCCTGCCGGCGAGCGTGACCAGCGCCACGTCGCATTTGCCCAGTGCGATCGCCTCGGCTGCGTGTGCGGCTAGTGCGATGTAGGAGGCGCCGCCGATCTCAGTCGAATCCATGTGGCGAAGGTGCAGATTCATATACTCCGCCATCGAGACGGGTCCGGGCCCCGGCGCATCGCCGGAGCAGAAATAACCGTCGACGTCATCACGCGTCAGGCCGGCGTCGGCCAAGGCACCAAGCGCCACTTCGGCGTGGAGCTGCGCGACGGTCTTATCCGGTGCTAGCCGCGTCGGATGCTCGAAAATTCCGGCGATATAGGCCTTGCCTCTGACGGTCATCCCAGAAGCCTCCTGCTCCGCAACGTATCGCCGTTAGGCGTGATCCCCAACTTCGTTTGCAGCGAGTATCTGTTAGGCCGCAGGGCTGTCGGGCCGAGACTTCCGAAGATTGTCAATGCTGCGCGCGTGTGGAGTGAAACAGCGCGAAGGCTGTCGACCAACCCCGACCCAAAAAACTAGAAGCGAGCCGCCGCCGACATCCCGCCATGGTCGCAAAAGATACTCCAGCGACAAGATGCGCCTCCGCAGCCCAGTTGCACTACAGGCACCGCCCAATTTCGGAAAAACTCGATGTTGCTGAGCAACCCCCAGCATTTCACTCTGCAAGGTACTCAGCGTATGGATTTTATGCGTCAAGGCAATGGAGGTGCAGTGCACATAGACAGGCGGCCGAATGTCCGCTTTGGGTCAAAAGCGGACATCGAGGCGTGTCCGCGTGATGTCTGCTTTACCCCCAAAAGCGGACATCGCGGAGTGCGAGCGCCATGTAGCGGACATTCAAGGGGCTGTTGGCTATGATTGATAGTGTGCCTGAGAAGATGCTTAAGCTTGGGGGCGCACCATGGAACTTCCCCGTCGAAAATTCTTACACGCTGCAGCGGGACAGGCCGGGATTGGTTGTCACGATGTCGGTGCTATTTCCGGAATCACACAAAATCGCTATTTCAGCTGCTGAAGTGAAAGACAATGACAGCGTCTAGCCGGCGCACCATTCTCTCGGCCATAGCTGGTTTTGCGGCAACAGCGCCGTTGCGCAATGCGCACGCTGCGCCTTACCCGGATCGACCTATTACGCTCGTAGTGCCATTTGCTCCTGGCGGCTCAACTGACATTTTGGCGCGCATCGTGGCCGAACATCTGTATCGAGCACTTGGGCAGCCAGTGATCGTCGAAAATCGCTCCGGTGCGTCGGGAAACATCGGCACCGCTATCGTCGCGCGATCGGCGCCGGATGGTTACACCTTCCTGTTCAACACCATGAGTGTGCACACCATGAATCATGCGCTGTTTGCCATGATGCCGTTTGATGGTGTGAGCGATTTCTCTCCGATAACGCTGCTAGCTTACGTAACCAATACGATGGTGGTGCACCCGGAGGTTCCGGCCAATAACGTTCGTGAGTTCATCGACTACGCAAAAGCCAATCCGGGAAAGATCGCTTACGCTTCGGCCGGAGCTGGTTCAACCAACCATCTCTGCGGTGCGCTCTTCGAGAAGATGACGCAAGTGTCGATGGTGCACGTGCCTTATCGAGGTGGAGCACCCGCAATTGCCGACACTGTGGCAGGCCAAACGCAACTTATATTCACGGCCGGTACGCAGAGCCTTGAGCACGTCAAAGCCGGTAAGCTACGTCTGCTGGCTGTCACCGAAGGCAAGCGTTCCCCACTCTTGCCGGAAGTTCCGACAGTGGCCGAAACCGTTCCCGGCTTCGAGATGGCTGTCTGGTACGCGGCCTATGGCCCAGCAGGCCTTTCCCAGGAGATCGTCACACGGCTCAATACCGAGATTGGCCGCATCCTGTTACTGCCTGAAGTGAAGAAGCAAATGGAGGACATCGCGGTGGAAGTGGCAAGGTCGAGCCCCGACCAACTCGCAAAATTGACGCGCGCTGATGCCGAGAAATGGGGCAAGATCATCAAAGAACTTGACATCACGCCGCTTTGATTGCTCGTGGGCAAAATGTCGACACCGATGTCCGCTTTACCCCCAAAAGCGGACATTGGAACTCAGCCGCGCGATGTCCGCTTTGTGCCAAAAGCGGACTCATGCACTGCAGCAAAAAGCGTCTATTCAATCACCTCGTCGGCGATGGCGAGCAGCGTAACTGCAACGCTTAGGCCCAAAGCCTGAGTGGAAATTGATCACAAACTCGAATTTCACGTAACGTGGGCCGGTAAGAAATGGAACCGTAAATGAAGTCCGATTATGCAGCAATTAATGGCCTCAACGTCTATTATGAAATCCATAGTGCCAACCTAGGGCCGCCTGCGCTGGTGCTGCTGCACGGCGGGGGCGACACGATTAGAACCTCCTTTTGCAATATTCTGCCCGAGCTGTCGCGCAACCGGCAGGTGATAGCATTCGAGCAGCAAGGCTATGGCCACACATCCGACATTGCCGACCGGCCCTTCAGCTTTGAGCAATCGGCGGACGATACCGCAGCCCTGCTCGAACATCTGCACATTCGCCAAGCCGATCTGTTCGGCTTCAGCAACGGCGGTACAATCGCGCTGCAGGTCGCGATCCGCCATCCGCAAGTAGTCCGCAAGCTCGTCATAGCCTCTGGCTTTTTCAGCCGCGAAGGGGCCGACCCAGCGTTCTGGAACGGCTTTGCTACGGCCTCCCTTGATGCCATGCCAAAAGAGCTACGGGACAACTATCTGCAGGTGGCTCCTCACCCCGAAAACCTCCAAAGCATGTTCAAAAAATCCGTCCAACGAATGCGCGGTTTTAAGGACATTCCTTCGGATGCTGTCCGCAGCATCGTTGCACCAACGCTTGTTGTTTGTGGCGACAGGGATGTCATGCGTCCCGAGCATGCGGTGCAGGAATTTCGCCTGCTGCCACATGCGCAACTGGCCGTGCTCCCCGGAACCGACCACATGCAGGTAACGTCTCGAACTTCCTGGCTTGTTCCGATGATCGAGGTGTTTCTAAACGCAAAATAAGAGACCATGGTCTAGGTTCAGTGCGATGGAGACACCGCGTGACCGCACACGTCCGCTTCAGCGCACACTGGGATGTCCGCTTTGTGCCAAAAGCGGACGTAGCTCGCGCGGATTTCAATCTTGGCCCTTCAACCGAGCGATTAGGCCGTAAATATCGCCGAGTACGTATAGGTCACGCACCTTTGCACCATCGAAGGTAAAAATCGGCATCCCGGTCCACCACACGTGACGGCCGCTCGGCGCAACGCCGAAGATTTCCTGCTGATGATAACCGTGGAAGCGCATTTTTCCACTGACACGGTTGCCTTCTTCAATCATCGTCAAAATATCGGTCGTGTATTGTCCGAACAACTTAGTCACCCAGTCTACATAACCAGCAAACTGTTCATGGCCCACAAGCACCGGCCCGAGCGACCCACGGAATGTGAAGCCTTCGTGAAGGATTCTCGGAATCAGACTCTTGTCAGCGCGATCCCACATATCCTTGTAGAATGACCGGACAACTTCTTTTTGAGGCGACAGCAGAAGTCCCTCCAACGCCATCGCCGGTTCATGCATATCAATAAGCTCCCCGGCTCAAAAGTATCTGGCGTCTTGATGCCCGGTCAATGTCCGCTTTGGGTCAAAAGCAGACATTCCATTAATTCCGGCCGATGTCCGCTTTACCCCCAAAAGCGGACATCGGACCTTTGCACCAGGCCTTGCGGCGCTGATGTTTGTCGATCGTGGCCTGGACCGCCGCTTGCGACTGCGCGCCGGCGGGCCAACGCTCACAAGAGATCAACTTTCCTAACGCACGCCAATGTCCGCTTGATCCGAGAAAGCGGACATACTGCACAAATGTTTCTTATGCCAGAAGCGGACATTTGGGCGTCTTCATCCGATGTCCGCTATACCCCTCAAAATGACACGGTGAACGCCGTCGCTAATCGTCTTTATATAACGTCAGTCAATTTTTTCTGGTCGACTACTCACTCTAAATATTTTCTGGAAAAATAAGCTGTTAGGAATTTGGAGCACACTGCCGCTATCTTCGCTGAGCGTCGTGAACATTAGATTTCGATCCACTACACGACCTTTTAGATTTTCAGGGAAGATCTCAACGGTCTGTCCAACATGAAATGGTCGCCAAAGCACAAGGAAGAAACTAGCCGTAAGGTTACTTGTCATCGCCCAAGTCGCGATGAAGCCAACTCCAATGATAGTTATAACGCCAACTAAAATCGCCCAGACGCCGCCGAGGCCAACGCCCCAAACGTCGAGAACGATGAAGACAGTAAGGGTCCACAGAACTGCGATGATGATGCGATTGATTGTAAAATTGGTTTTATCGGAAAGATTTAAGCGGCTTTGAAGGTAAATAAGCCATTGCTTGAGAGACCGACTCAATCTGGGAATAACGATCGAGGCCAAAAGGATAATGGCAACGGTACCGATCGTCTTCACAGCGTTGATGTTGTGCTGATTGAGCCACTCGATGATTTGGGTCATCTGGCCTTGGTCCTCATGCCGACAACTAGAGGCTAACACATCAACAAATCAGAGCTGTACTGTGTGTCAGAACAAAGCTGACCACTGATGTCTCTTTGGCTCAGAAACAGACTGAAATCACGGCGTCGCATTACAGCCCACGAGGCTTCAGGAGCCGCCGGTAGCGACTGATTACAGTAGGGATTTGCGACCCGCAAAATGGGGTTGAATGATCAGTTTGCGCAGCAGCAATCTTGAGCTGCCTATGTCCGACATCGGATTGGCGTCCATCGATGTCCGCTGTACCCCCAAAAGCGGACATCGGA
>Ga0306926_10000742_pt1 | contig 31180 bp, 24 predicted proteins | sample flu12Cox44000178_FD_203759 | JGI IMG/M metagenome (GOLD analysis project Ga0306926, IMG submission 203759) | Lab enrichment of tropical soil microbial communities from Luquillo Experimental Forest, Puerto Rico - flux8day.12C.oxic.44.000.178 (v2)... | ecosystem: Environmental > Terrestrial >...
TGGGCCGAGCTAGAACGGACCGTTGGGCGCACGCCGGGGACCGAAGGGACGGGAGCACCTCGCGATCCTTTGGTCCTGAAGGACAAATAGGAGCCCGAGCGGCACGGCGAGTCTATAGATAAAGGTAGGGTCTTTCGATGGTAACGACCGTTTCCTCAATCTCACCGGACAACCCAGGCGATGCGATTAAGACGATCCTGGCCGTTATCGTTGAGCATGCCGGGGGAGATTTCGTCGGCCTGCTAGAACCTATGCCGGAAGAGAATCAACCCGCCCACGTGCTGTTTAATCACCCGAAGCACCAGTCGACCCTGGCTCTCCGGCTCGATGAGAGCTTCGGCACGGATGCAATTCTCCGCCGGCTTGCCGAGTGCGATGAGAGCTACAAGGACCGCAGATGATTGTCATGCAGAATAGATTCGAACGAATGGCAGCGTGGACCACCTCCAGGTTTCCAAAAGCACGGGCACGCTGGAGCTTTATGGCCGCGCTCGCGCCGGTCCTTCTTCTGCAGTCCTATTTCGTTCGAGTCTTGCTTACGAGCGAGTTCTTTTTCGCGCTTTTGTTTCTAGCCGTATTGCTCGTCGCGGGCGCCGCTTATCTCGTCGCCGCCGTCGGGGCATCATGGCTCGAGCGATCTCGACAGAATATGGAAAACGGTAGACCGTGCTAAAGGAAGGAAGGATCGAACGATGAAACCAAGACAATTGCAAGAGGGTCGACTGGCGTTCTCAAAATATACGGGAGCGGTGCACCCGACGGCCACAACTCGTCTGCTTTCGGATACAAACGAGGGTGGCTCCATTGCGGAACAAACCACAAAATTCCCGCAGGGAGTCAAACGCCTATATTTGGCCATCGTCAATCGTGCGATTCTCGATGTCCTCGAGAACGGGAAAAACTCTCGCGCAGCAGAGCGCTGGCTCCTGAGCAGAGATTTTGACCGCCTCGAAGAACTGTTCGGCTGAGAGCTCTAAATCGGCAGCAGAACCGGGCGGCACGAGAGAACCCTTCCATTTCACAGCGCCTTTCGCCGCCCTGCAGAAGCCACCGGCAGAACTTTCGGCGGCACTCGCTTTTTCGGAACTCAATACCAGAAATTCAGCGGCACTCCGCTGCCTGACCAACGAAAATCAAGCCCTTTCCTGGTTTCGTATGGAAGCCACGCCACGCGCCACATCGTCCGGAGGGAGGGCCAGCGGAGGCAGAGTCGGTTCAGGCCCTGCCCCCGCCAGTGTCGGTAGGTGGCTCTGGAGGTTACCGAGATAGAGTGCATTTCACTCTCCAGATTGGCGAACGCTTCCCGCCCGCCACTTCATTTGCAAAAATCCCCCCTCGAGATGGCGCAAAAGTACTTACCGACTAAGGCGAATTTCGCACCGCCGGCCAGCCGCTCGAGCTGGCGTCAAGGAGTTCAAGGTTTTGACCCGGCCGTCAAATACCCGTCAGTGTCGATCAGGCGCGGCCTGATGGAGGTGCCTGCTTTCATCAACACACGGCAAGTGCCTTTGACCCCAAGGAGTTGCTTCCCTTCCCGCCAGCGAACGGCCTGGCGGGATTTTTCGATTGGAAGCGTGAATGCTCGTATGACTCCGAACGCTGGTTGCCAGGTGCCCCGAAACAATCGCCACCAGCGGGGTGGTAGAGATGTCTGCAAGCATTACTCATGCCGAGGCTTTACTGGGTGCGACGTTCCCGAGCACGGGAGTGGATACGCACTGGGTGACCAATAATCGCACCGTGTGGAATGAACAGGAGCGCGTGAGCGAAGAGCGTGAACTGGTCTACGAGATCAGCTGGATTCCAGAGCTCGGCGTCTGGCGGAGCTTCCTGCGCTCCCAGCGAAGGGTGAGCACAACTCAGTAGGAAGCCAAGAAATTCCTGCTGGAATCGGCTACCTTGTGCAAATCAAGCAACACTTTCAAGGAAGAGTGAAGTCCGATCGAGCCCGTCGTCGCCCTCAGGATGCCATTTCCCGAGACCACACTTCGGCGGTTTTGGCTCGAAGGTCCTGAGAATCGGCATCGCGATGTAAGAACGGGAAATGCCTCGCCCCGCGGATGGGAGCAATGAGCGAATGCTCTGCCAGATGCTTGAGATGTTTTCTGGCTCGGCAAAGGCGTGATTTGAAAGCTCCCTTAGCGACGCCCAAAAGAAGCCCGGCCTGTTTGGCGGGAATTTCGTCGAAGTAAGTCATCGTAAAGGCTTGTCGAAGTTCGGGACTTAGTTTGCCGACCAGGATATCGACCAGCTCAAGCGTCTCTGCTGCGGCGCAATACATTTCTGGATCCGGTTCGGAGGCTGGAATTTGGTCCACCCGGGATGGTTCGTCGGTTCCAGCCGTCTCCAGAGCAAACCCCACGCGCGTGGGCTTGCGCTTTCGCCGGATCATCAAGGACGCGTTCAGGACCACGCGGGTGAACCAGGTCTTGATTGCGGACCGGCCTTCGAATCGGCGCAAATGAACATAAGCCGAGACGAGTGCATCCTGAACGGCGTCTTCAGCGTCTTCCTTGTTTCGCAAGATCCCGTAGGCCAGTGCGATGAATTTCGCTCGCGACCCGCGAAACATTTCCTCGAACGCTTCCCACTCCCGGCTTGGCGCCGGGAGCGGTGCTGCAATGCCAGCTGTACGGTCGGTTGGGCAATCGTTCTTGTTCGCCCCTTGCGATCTCGCCGCGCGGCCGGAAGATGCTCGGGTGCGCGGGCCACAATTATTCCCAGATCGAGATAGGTCGGTCACGGGCAATCTCCACATAAACCTTCCTTGATGAAGCAAGCACCTCTCGGTCCAATGATGTGTCTGTCCGCGGATGCAGCAACCGCCATGTTCTCAAGCGAGAACATAACCGGGCTGCGAATGAAGGGGCAGAAGCTCCGCCGTCCGGCGATTCACGGCGGGCGTTTGACAGTAGAGTCGAGCTCCCGACGCCTCCGGGACGATCGGATGAAGCCTGCTTCGTACGCCTGGTGCTTGGGCTTTTCTGTGAGCCACTTGCGACGGGCAGGCTGTGACCGATTGGCAAGCACCTTGCATTATCAGGCAAGCGACTTTCGGGGGGTAATCGTGAGGATTGGGCTTGCTTCCGACCAACTCGGGTTCGAACACAAGGAACGTCTCAAGGCCAGAGTCATCCGGCAGAGTCACACCGACGAAGTCCGCCCGTCACTATCCGTTGTCGAGGGCCGCTGACATATGCTGGCGTTTGCGACTGAGATACACGTTGAGCGTGGCGGCGCGGCCGGTCGCGCCCTCGGCTATTGCCTCCAGGCGGCTGCCGAACTAGGGCGATTCTTTGAACGCGAGGATCGCCAAAAGAACGATTCGTCGGCCAGCAGCAAACCGAGCCCAGCGAAAGTCTGCCGCCGGAGTTCGACAGAAACAGGAAGTCGAAAGAAACGAAAAAGCACGCAGCGATAATTTGGAAGCGCAAACCTGCTCCCGGAACGAAGAGTCGCCGGGAGTTGACCAGGGGCGCTCAGGAAAGCAGGTCAAATGATGTCAACGACACTGACCAAGTTGGATCTCGATCAGCTTTGCGTAGCCACGACGAGCCATGGACGCAACCGAGCAAACCAATTCGGGCCATCCCGGGACACTCCTGGGCACGTCACCGACGATGTTCTGCCTGTTTTCATTCACTTAACCTCGCCGGTTTAGCCGGCGCACAGGAGTAAGCGATGGCAATCGCTGTACGTTCTACAATCGAAGCCTATCTCGGCCGGCGCGCGGACTCTTTGCTCGAGTTCCATTCACCCAAAATAGCCAAGGAGCGGCTTCATCTTCCCGGTCCCGACTTCATCGATCGCGTCTCAGCGGGTTCGGACCGCAACATCCGGGTCTTGATCAACCTCGAGAGGCTGTTCGGACACGGCCGCCTTGGGCGGACCGGTTATATGTCGATATTGCCGGTCGACCAAGGGATTGAACACTCGGCCGGAGCTAGTTTTGCCAAGAATCCGGACTACTTCGACGGGGAAAACATCGTAAAGCTCGCGATCGAAGGCGGATGCAATGCCGTGGCCTCGACCTATGGCGTCCTTGGCTCGCTGGCGCGTAAATATGCGCACAAGATCCCCTTTATCGTAAAGCTCAACCATAACGAGTTGCTGACCTACCCGAACAAGTTCGACCAGGTATTTTTTGGAACCGTCGAAGAGGCTTACGAAATGGGCGCGGCGGCGGTGGGCGCAACGATCTACTTTGGTTCGGAGCAGAGCGACCGGCAGATCGTGGAGGTGAGCCGGGCTTTTGCGCGCGCGCACGAGCTGGGCTTAGCCACCGTTTTGTGGTGCTATCTGCGCAATAGCGCTTTCAAAAAAGACAAGGATTATCACGTATCGGCGGATCTGACGGGACAAGCAAATCATTTGGGCGTCACGATCGAAGCCGACATCATCAAGCAAAAGCTTCCGGAGAATAACGGCGGCTATGAAGCGCTCAACATGGGCAATTCGAGTTACGGCAAGTTCGACAAGCGCATTTACTCGGATCTCGCAAGCGACCACCCGATCGATCTCTGCCGCTACCAAGTAGCCAACTGCTTTATGGGACGGGCGGGGCTGATTAACAGCGGCGGAGCGTCCGGCGCCAATGATTTCGAGGAGGCTGTGGCAACCGCGGTGATCAACAAGCGAGCGGGCGGCACCGGGCTGATCTCCGGCCGGAAGGCCTTCCAACGGCCCCTCGCTGAAGGGATCGAGCTTCTAAATGCCATTCAAGACGTCTATTTGAGCCCGGAAGTAACTGTTGCCTGACAATCCCGAGCAGCCCGCTTTCGGGCAGAAAGGGAAGCCGACAGCCGAGCACACACAGTCTTTCGCTGGAAGGAGTGAGGATCCGCTAAAAGAGTGCGGCGATACCCGGCCCTAGTGAGCTTAATTCTCTCGAAAGGAAGCTTTAAAAAAGCGAGCCATTATCGTCTAGGTGACGACAAGAAGGAATGCTTCAGAAGATTCTTTTTCCGGTTGATTTCTCCGCTTCGTGCGTCGCGATGGCCGCCTATGTCCGGCGAGCGGCGGCAATGTTCGGCGCGCGTGTGACCATGGTCCATGTCTGTGATCTGGCGAGTCACAATGGGTTCGAGCTCTATGCGCGACGGAGCGATGAGATCGCCGAGGACCACTGGAACCTTGCGAGGAAGGAGCTCGAACTCTTTTTGACGTCCGCCTTTCCGGACAGCGCTTGCCAGAGGCTGCTGCTGGCCGGTGATGCGGCGAAGACGATCAGTTCGGCGGCGGAGAAGGGCGGATTTGACCTGATCGTGATGCCGACGCATGCCGGGCGCTTTCGGCGGATGCTCCTCGGTTCGACAACCGCAAGGGTGCTCAACGAAGCCTCGTGCCCGGTGCTAACGATGCAGCATGCGGAGATGGCGACGCCCCGATCCGCAGAGCATCGAAGGTGGGTTTGCGCCCTCGGGTTGAGCCCGGATTCCGAAAGAGTCCTACATTATGCCAAGGGCGCCTCATCGGCTGCCGGCGCGGAGCTTTCCGTGATTCATACCACTCACGCAGGCGAAGTGCGGTCGGAAACCGCTATGCCGTGCGAAGAGGAAAGGGCGCGCCAGCGTATTGCGGAACTTCAGGGCAGAGCAGGTTCGGACGCAGCCGTGCGCGTCGCCGCGGGCTCCGTCAAAGAGACACTGCTCGACGAGGTGCGGGAGTCGTCTGCCGATGTTCTGGTGATCGGAAGGAGCCTCCGCGGCGCGTCCGGGCGGCTCGATGATCTGACTTATTCGCTCGTGCGCGATTCACCTTGTCCGGTCGTGAGCGTCTGATGCGACTTTTCGGCTCCATGCTGTGCAGCGGTCTCTGGCGAGATCTTTAGGCTGGGCGGTTGGCGCCGAACCTCTGTCATGTGCGAGAGCTTTGTCAACCTTCGAACAAGCTGTTTGAGACTCACTGCGGGAAAGTAAGGAGCAAAAATAATGACGACTACCGTAACACTAAAAGAACCCTCGGCTATATCGCTGAGCGCTTATGGGAAAGCGCGATCCACAATTCAAGGAACACCGCTCGGCAAGGACGAGCTCCGGAAAACTCACGCCTACTGGCGGGCGTGTTCTTACCTGGCGCTCGGGATGATCTATCTCCAAGACAATCCGCTCTTAAAAGAACCGCTGAAGCCCGAGCATATCAAGAACCGCCTGCTCGGACACTGGGGATCGAGTCCAGGACTCGCTTTCACCTACATCCACCTGAACCGGCTCATCAAGAAGCTGGATCTCGACGCCATCTTCATGGCTGGGCCCGGGCATGGCGCGCCGGGCGTCCTCGGACCGGGCTATCTCGAGGGAACGTACTCGGAGATCTACCCGGAAAAGAGCGAAGACGAAGTCGGCATGCGCGAGTTCTTCAAACAGTTTTCGTTTCCGGGCGGCATTGGCAGTCACTGCACACCGGAGACTCCGGGTTCGATTCACGAAGGTGGTGAACTCGGCTATGTGCTCTCCCATGCCTGCGGCGCGGCGTTTGACAATCCCGACCTAATTGTTGCTGCGGTGGTCGGTGACGGTGAATCCGAGACCGGACCGCTGGCCACTTCCTGGCACATCAGCAAGTTCCTGAACCCCATTCGCGACGGCGCGGTGCTGCCGATCCTTCATCTGAACGGTTACAAGATCAACAATCCAACCCTGCTAGCGCGCATCAGCCACGAGGAGCTCGAGAGCCTGTTGCGGGGATACGGCTGGACGCCCTACTTCGTCGAAGGGTCGGATCCTGAAAGCATGCACCAGGCCATGGCGGCAACGGTGGAAAACTCTATCGAGGAGATTCGAGCGCATCAGCGGGAATGCCGCGCTAGCGGTATTGCAAAGCGCCCTCGCTGGCCGATGATCGTGTTGCGCTCTCCGAAAGGCTGGGGCGCTCCGCAAGAAGTGGGTGGTCACAGGCTCGAGGGCTTTTGGCGCGCCCACCAGGTACCGCTCACCGAGGTCAAGAAAAACCCCGAACAGCTCGAGATCCTTGAAAAGTGGATGCGCGGCTACAAGCCCGAGGAGCTGTTTGACCAGAACGGCAAGCTCGTTCCGGAACTCAAAGAGCTCGCACCCACCGGGCGTCGACGCATGAGTGCCAACCCGCACGCCAATGGTGGAGTCCTCCGGAAGGCGCTTCGCTTGCCGGATTTCTGCGACTATGCCATCCAGGTCGAGACGCCGGGAAGCATCGAAACCGAAAACGTCCCGCCGCTCGGGAAATTCCTTCGAGACGTGATGAAGCTGAACATGAACAACTTTCGCGTGTTCGGACCCGACGAAACCACCTCCAACAAACTACAAGCGATTTATGAGGTAGCCAAGAAATTCTGGATCGCCGAATACTTCCCGGAAGATCAGGATGGCGGCGAACTTGCGACCGACGGCCGAGTTATCGAAATGCTTAGTGAGCACACCATGGAAGGCATGCTCGAAGGCTATTTGCTGACCGGACGAAATGGCTTTTTCTCTTCCTACGAGGCCTTCGTGCACGTGATTGACTCCATGTTTAACCAGCACGCCAAGTGGCTGTCGATCTCGAACCGCCTTTCGTGGCGCCAAAAAATAGCCTCCCTGAACCTCCTCATTACTTCGACGGTTTGGCGGCAGGATCACAACGGCTTTACTCATCAGGATCCTGGATTCCTCGACGTGGTGCTGAATAAGAGCGCCGCGGTCACGCGCATCTACCTTCCGCCGGATGTCAATTGTTTGCTGTCCGTCGCCAACCACTGCCTGAGGAGCGAAAACTACATCAACGTGATCGTTTCCGACAAGCAGTTACACCTTCAGTACCTGAACATGGACGCCGCGATCGAACATTGCACCAAGGGCATCGGCATCTGGGACTGGGCGAGTAACGACCAGGGCTCGGAGCCGGACGTGGTCTTCGCTTCCGCCGGCGACATCCCGACGCAAGAAGCCCTCGCCGCAACGGTACTGCTCGGCGAGGAGTTTCCCGATTTGAAGATCCGTTTCATCAACGTGGTGGACCTTTTCAAGATGCAGCCGAGCAGCGAGCATCCGCACGGTTTGACGGATGCGGATTTCAATTCTCTGTTCACCACCGACAAGCCCGTCATTTTCAACTTCCACGGTTATCCGTGGCTCATCCACCGCCTGGCCTACGGCCGCAAAAACAAGAATCTTCATGTGCGCGGCTACAAAGAGAAAGGCAATATCAACACTCCGATGGAACTGGCCATCAACAACGAGACCGATCGATTCAGCCTCGCGATCGACGCCATTGATCGCGTACCCGAGCTCGAGAAGATCGGTGGGCACGCCAAGGAGAAGTTCCGCAACCGGCAGCTCGCTTGCCGGGCCCACGCCTACAAACATGGCGTCGACAGCCCGGAGATTACCGGATGGCGGTGGCCGCGTTCCTAGAAAGACGGATGGAGCACCGGGTGGCCGGAGTTCTAGCGAGCCGGCCACCTCAGTTGCTCCCAATGCGGTCGAAAAGGTTGCCAAATCTGTTGTGAAAATCCCGGTAGAGAGATCGGCGGGATAGCTGCCGGAACGGATTGATGTTTTAGTGTATTGGAGAGAGACGGCATGAACGACCTACTTCCGGTGGTGTATGTAGCGCGGCACGGTGAAACCGCTTGGAGTCTGTCCGGCCAGCATACGGGCCGCACGGACTTGCCGCTGACGCCCAATGGCGAACGGAACGCCCATCGACTTGGAGGGCGCTTGAAGGGAATGACCTTTCAGAAGGTGTTTACGAGCCCTTTGCAGCGCGCCTCCCGGACCTGCGAACTGGCAGGATTCGGACCCGTGGCCGAAAGCGATCCGGATCTCGTGGAATGGGACTATGGTCGGTACGAGGGGATGCGCTCGGCCGAGATCCTGGCTGAGCGCCCGGATTGGGAACTGTTCCGGGATGGCTGTCCGGGCGGGGAGTCACCGGCACAAATAGGTGAGCGGGCCGACCGCGTCGTCGCGCGAGTGCGTGCCTTGAACGCCAACGTCCTGTTCTTTTCGAGCGGCCATTTTATTCGCGTGTTAGCGGCTCGCTGGTTGGCGCTCGGTCCGGGTTCTGCCGGCCGGTATTTCCTGCTGAGTACAGCGAGCTTGAGCGCACTCGGTTATGAACACAATCTTGCACATCCCGTCATCTGTCTTTGGAACGACGATCATCACGTGATCGGGTAAATCACTCGGATGCCGCGGCGATGGCGGGCAGGCGGCAGCAATCCTGGATCGAAAGGACTCCCAAATGAGCACAAAAGGAATCACACGCTTCGACTCACAACGGCTTACCGCAGGGCCAGCAGGCTCTGCCCGACCGTCAGGACGGGTTCTCGAAAAGTACGGCTGCGGCCCGATTCCGCTCCTGGGTACGGAAAACGCGCTCTACGAGCGCCATTTGGTTCTTGACCGAGCGATCGACCCGAAGGCAGCGAGCGCGCGGGAACGCTTTGAGGCGTTCTCTCGGTCGATACGCGACATACTCGCCGAGCGCTGGGTCTCGACGAAACAAGCGTATGAACAAGCGAATGCCAAGCGTATTTACTACCTGTCGATGGAATTTCTCATCGGTCGCTCGCTGGCCAACAATGTCAGCAACCTTTTGCTCGATCCTGTGGTCCGACAAGCGCTACAGGATAAGGGTCTCGATTGGCTTGAACTCGTCGAACAGGAACCGGATGCGGGCCTCGGGAACGGGGGCTTGGGTCGTCTGGCGGCCTGTTTTCTCGATTCCATGGCCACGATGCAGCTTCCGGCCACGGGCTATGGTTTGCGCTACGAGTATGGAATGTTCAGGCAAGCGATCGCGAATGGATGGCAACAAGAGAATGCCGACAACTGGCTCCGAGAAACCGATCCCTGGGAGATCGCCCGCGCTCACGAGAAAGTCGAAGTCAAACTGAATTGCTCGTTCCAGCTGCGAGGCGGCAGCTTTCAGGTCATTGCGGGTCGGCCATCGACTCTGTTCGGCATCCCCTTCGATCGTCCGGTTGTGGGCTACGGGGGACGCACGATCAACACCCTTCGGCTGTGGGCCGCCGCGGCACCCGACTATTTCGACTTTCAGGAATTCGGGACCGGCGATTTTGTGGGAGCGCTCGGCGAAACCCTGGAAGCGGAGTCGCTCACCAGGGTGCTGTACCCGGACGATTCAACAACGGCGGGGCGAGGGCTGCGGTTCCTGCAGGAGTATTTTCTTGTCGCGTGCTCACTCGCCGACCTGGTACGCCGCTTTCTCCGACACAATGCGGATTGGAGCCGGCTCCCCGAGAAGGCCGCCATCCAACTGAACGACACTCATCCCTCCCTGGCGGTCGCAGAGCTGATGCGAATCTTGCTCGATGACGCGCATCTCGGCTGGGACCAGGCTTGGGATCTGACCAAACAGACGCTGGCCTATACGAACCATACGCTGCTGCCGGAAGCCCTCGAGAAATGGCCCGTGGCCTGGTTTGAGATCCTACTTCCCCGGCATCTCGAGATTGTCTACGAGATTAACCGGCGGTTGCTCGACGAGACGCGAGCACGCTTTCCCGGTGACGACGGGCGTGTCGAGCGCGTAAGCCTGGTGGAAGAAGGCAGCCAGCGCCAGATCCGCATGGCCAATCTGGCCATTGTCGGATCACACAGTACCAACGGAGTTGCCGCGGTTCACTCAAAGCTTTTGCGGACAACCACGGTCAAAGATCTCGCCGAAATGTTTCCGGAACGCTTTAGCAACAAGACAAACGGCATCACCCCGCGACGCTGGTTGCTCGGAGCCAACCCGTGGCTGGCCGGCGCGATTACGGAAGTCATCGACGAAGACTGGAAGACCGATCTCGGCGAGCTCAAAAAACTCAAACCGTTCGCAGAAGACGCGGGTTTTCGTCAACGATTCTTGCATTCGAAACGCGAAGCTAAAGTGCAATTTGCCAACTGGCTCAAACGGAGCTCGGGGCAGATCGTGGACCCGGACACCATCTTCGACTGTCAAGTGAAGCGCATTCACGAATACAAAAGACAGCTGCTGAACGCCCTGCGGATCGTGGTTATGTACAACCGGTTGCGGACCAATCCCGAGCTCGAGATCGAGCCGCGCACCTTCTTCTTCGCCGGCAAGGCGGCACCGGCCTACCATTTGGCCAAACTCATCATAAAGTTCATCAACAATCTGGCGGCCACGATTGACCGCGATCCCGTAACCCGGGCGAAGCTGAAGGTCGTGTTTCTGCCCGACTACAATGTCTCTCTTGCAGAGCGGCTGATTCCGGCGTCCGATGTTTCAAACCAAATCTCGACGGCAGGCTACGAAGCCAGTGGTACAAGCAATATGAAGTTCATGATGAACGGTGCACTGACGGTCGGAACCCGCGACGGCGCCACCATCGAAATGGCGGAGGAGGCCGGAGAAGCGAACCTTTTTCTCTTCGGTCTCACGGTAGAACAAGTCCAAGGCAGCCGCGGCTGGTATAGCCCCCATTGGCACTATGAAAATGAGCCGGAGACTCGCGCGGCGCTCGACCTTATCTTCTCTGACTACTTCAGCCGCCAAGAACCGGGGGTGTTCGTGCCCTTGCGCGATACCCTGCTGACCGGAGGCGATCACTACATGCATTTGGCTGATTTGACCTCGTACTGCCAAGCGCAGGAGCGGCTCGGTTCCTTGTATGCCGACCGAGCGGCCTGGGCCCACAAGGCGATCCTGAATGTCGCCAGTTCCGGGAAGTTTTCGAGTGACCGCACCATCGCCGAATATGCGCGCGAGATTTGGAAGGTGGAACCTTGCCCCCTGCCGTAGAAACACGTTCGATGTCGAAGGACCCCAACGAAGCGACGGTCTCGCCGCTCGCGGGCAAGCCGGCTCCAAAGGAGATGCTGCTCGATCCCGCCCGCCTCGAAAGGGACTATTTCGAGCGCCATCCGGACCTCGAGGACCCGGGCCAACTGGTTCGCTTCGGCACCAGCGGGCACCGCGGCTCGCCGCTCGCTGGCTCCTTCAACGATCCAGACTCGGATCGCCATGGGATTGTCACTCCCGTTGCCGGGCTGATGAACCCGAACCACTATCTTGCGGTCGCTATTCGGTACCTGCTTACGCAGCGCCCCCGGTGGCGCCCGGGAGCTGCAGTTGGAAAGACCTTGGTGAGCAGCAGCATGATCGATCGGGTTGTCAAAAAACTCGCCCGCGACCTTCGCGAAGTGCCGGTGGGTTTTAAGTGGTTTGTACCTGGCCTCATCGGGGGTTCGTACTGTTTTGGTGGCGAAGAGAGCGCGGGTGCGAGTTTTCTTCGCTTTGACGGAACGGTGTGGACGACCGACAAGGACGGCCCTATCATGGACCTGTTAGCGGCCGAAATTACCGCCCGCACGGACAGGGATCCGGGCGAGCACTACCGCGAACTGACCGCGGAGTTCGGGGTCCCCTATTACACCCGAATCGATGCGCCCGCCAGTTCCGAGCAGAAGGCCCGGCTCGAAAAACTCTCGCCGGAGGCGGTGAAGGAATCGACCCTCGGGGGCGAACCTATCCTCGCCAAAATCACCCGGGCTCCGGGTAACGACGCTCCCATCGGAGGCCTGAAGGTTGTGGCCAAGAGTGGCTGGTTTGCCGCGCGCCCCTCCGGCACCGAGAACATCTACAAAATCTATGCCGAGAGTTTCGACAGTGAGGCACATTTGCACGCTATTGTGAGCGAAGCCCAAAACATCGTGAACAATGCGCTTGGTTCGGCCGAGACGGTTTCCCGAAAGGGATTCGAATGACTCCGTCCGCCACGCGAACGGATATTCCGCCGTTTCCGCCTGCATACCGCGCATCAGGTCTGCTGCTGCACGTCACGTCTCTGCCTTCACCCTACGGAATCGGCGATCTGGGGCCGGCGGCGTTTTCCTGGATCGATCGCCTCCATGACGCGGGCCAGCGATGGTGGCAGGCACTACCGGTCGGCCCGACCGGCTATGGAAACTCGCCATATCAATCCCTCTCATCCTTTGCCGGCAACGGCCTGCTCGTCAGTCCCCACGCTTTGATTTCCGAAGGGCTACTGCACCCGAACGATTGTGAAGCTCTGATCGCCACAGAGGTGATCGATTACGACGCGGTCATCCCTTTCAAACATGGCCTCCTTCAGAAGGCGTGGAAAAACTTCAAAGCGGGCGAACGCAAGGATCTGATTTCGGCATATGACGAGTGGTGCGCCACGCAGGAAGGCTGGCTCGAAGACTATGCTCTGTTCCGCGCGCTGAAGACCAAATACCACGGCGCGTATTATCTCGAGTGGCCGGAAGAGTTGGTCGAGCGGCGTCAACGTGCACTGGCAGAGGCGCGGCGAGAGTTGGCAAGTGAGATGGATGAGGTTCGCTTTGCACAGTTTCTACTGTTCCGCCAGGCCGAGCAACTCAAAGCCCACGCCCACTCGAAGGGCGTGCGTTTGATCGGCGATTTGCCATTTTTCGTCTCTCCGGATTCGAGCGATGTTTGGGCCAACCCGGAGCTGTTTCTGCTCGATGTGGACCGCCGCCCGCGTTTCGTTGCGGGAGTTCCGCCCGACTACTTCAGCATAGAGGGACAGTTGTGGGGCAATCCGGTGTACAACTGGGATGCCCTGCGGGCGACCGGTTTTCGTTGGTCAATCGACCGCCTGCGCGCGCTGCTGGCGCACGTCGATCTCATTCGCCTGGATCATTTCCGGGGATTCGCCGCCGCGTGGCACGTCCCCGCCGGAGCACCGACCGCCAAGTCCGGCGAGTGGGTGCCGGGTCCGGGAGGCGCCTTTTTCGAAGCAGTACTGAGGGAGCTCAGCGCTCTGCCGTTTATCGCCGAGGATCTTGGGGTGATAACGCCGGACGTGGCGACTCTTCGAGACCAGTTCCAGGTGCCCGGCACCCGTGTCCTGCAATTTGCTTTCGACGGTCATCGCGATAATCCTTACCTTCCCGAGAACTTTGTTCCGAACACCGTCGTGTACACCGGGACACATGACAACGCCCCCAGCCGAGAATGGTACGAAGAATTGCATGACGACCAAAGACAGATCTTCTGGGGTTATCTCAAGCGTGTATCAGGTGAGAGTACGGAAGCCGCCCCTGCCCTGATGCGCCTCGCATGGTCGTCAAGGGCGGCACTTAGCATCGCGCCGTTACAGGATCTTCTCAGTTTGGGAAAAGAGGCCCGCATGAACACGCCTGGGCGTCCCAGTGGAAACTGGAACTGGCGCGCAACCGAAGCCATGATGGCTCCACCCGCGTTTGAGAGACTCGGCGAGCTAACCGAGAACTCCAGGCGGGCGGCTGCCCAAGATCGAACCGTCAGGGGATGAAACTAGAATCAGGGTTCACGGTCATGCCAACCTGAACCCTTCGCTGTGCATCTGACCGATCTCTGAAATTCCAATCCTTGTGATTGATGGCCAGGGAAGCCACGTCTTCAGCCGCAAAGGGAATGTTGTGATGGCCGCGGACCTCGATGATGCAGCCATCACTTACAACAACCTGGTCGAACGACCTGCCGTCCTTGAGTTTTATGCCGACCACCTGATAACCGATACCGGTCTCTTCCGCTTCCTTCAACTGGTCCACAAATCTCGATGAAATCGGAACCAGGTGCTTCCCGATGCGCCTCCCGGCACGGGCCGTGCGCTTCGGGCGCTCACTCGGAGGACGGTCCAAAAGGGCCTCAAAGGTGTCTGGCCTGAGGAAATTAAGCGACGGCACCACGACATCCGCGGTCAGATGTTTGCCGTTGGGACTTATCCCGATGCTCCACATGCCCGCGCTGTGCGCTCCTTCAAGGCCTGCGGGGGCGTCTTCGACAACAATGCATCGCTCGGGCGACACACCGACCTGCGAAGCCGCGGTCAAATACACTTGAGGATCCGGCTTCCCCCGGTGAACGTTTTCCGCGGAGACGATTCCCTGAAAATAGCGGGCAGCCGAGAGAGTTTCGAGGACCACTTCGATGTTCGCTCGAGGGGCGGCCGAAGCAATGGCCTGGAGCCAACCGCGCTCGTAAAGCCGGCGAAGCCAGGTTCTGACACCGGGCAGCGGTCGGATCCCATTGGTCCGAACCAGCCGACGATACAACTCCTCCTTGGCATTCGAAATTCTACTGATGCGCTCGGGACTCGCTCCGGCGCCGAGCCACCCGGAAAGGATCGAGTCGTTGCGCTGCCCAAAGGAGGAAAGAAACTCCTCGCGCGTGATGCTGCGGCCCTCCTTCGCCATCGTGTCCCGCCAGGAAATCCAGTGGAGCTCCTCGGAGTCGACAAGGGTTCCGTCCATGTCCCAGAGCACTGCCCGCGTCATATTCATTTCTGGACCTCTTGGGCCGTTTGGTCGCGTCAGCCGACCTTTTGCGCCACTTGAGAGAGTGCAAAGTCTTCCAGGTGGCGGGCGTCACTGTTGAACTTGCGGATGCCCTCCGCCAGCTTTTCGGTGGCCATGGCGTCCTCGTTGTGCATCCAACGAAATGTCTTTTCGTCGAGGTTCAGCCGCTCTTCCTTGCTTCTCTGCGCCGTGACAGGATCGAGTTTACGCTCGAGTATCCCTGCGGATTGCTCCAGCTTTTCGAGCAGCTCGGGACTGATCGTGAGCAAGTCCGATCCAGCGAGGTGCACGATCTGATTCACATTGCGAAAGCTGGCCCCCATCACTTGCGTCTTATAGCCGAATTTTTTGTAGTAATTGTAAATGCGTGTGACGGAAGCTACACCCGGATCCTGATCCACTGGAATCTCCGCACCGCCTTGCTCTTTCCTATACCAATCGTAGATGCGGCCAACGAAGGGAGAAATCAGCGTTACCTTGGCTTCGGCGCACGCGACCGCCTGGGCAAAGCTGAACAGAAGCGTCAGATTGCAGTGGATGCCTTCTTTCTCGAGAACTTCGGCTGCCCGAATACCCTCCCAGGTGCTGGCGATCTTGATGAGGATGCGTTCGCGTGCCACGCCGTTCTGATCATACAGTGAGACGAGCTTGCGCGCCTTGGCGATGGTGCCGGCGGTATCGAAGCTCAAGCTAGCAGCGACTTCCGTAGAAACGCGGCCCGGGACGACCTTGAGAATTTCACACCCGAACAGGACGAAGATGCGGTCAATGAACTCTTCGGCCGTTTCTCGACCATTGCCGCCGCGCCGAACGGCTAGTGTCTCGGCTTCCTCCACCAGGTGTCGATAGCCCGGCATCTGGGCGGCTTTAAAAAGCAGCGAGGGATTGGTCGTCGCATCCTGCGGGCGGTGCCGGGCAATGGCCTCAATGTCACCCGTGTCGGCGACAACGGCCGTGTATTTCTTCAGTGATTCGAGCAACGTCATGGTCATCTCCGGCCGCATCTAGACACTGCGATGCTGATCTTGCAAACGATCTGATTGTTGCACCCTAAAGGCCGTTTCGGATGATGCCAAATCCAAATGGCTCTCGACCGCAAGGAGTCACACCCTCGACACTTATGACGATCCATTGGCACTCGAGGAAGTGAACAAGCGGTGGTCCAGCAAAGCCTTGCCGCAAGCCGCTAGCGAAGGTCAAAGCAAGCGAGCGCATTGGCCGTTCGGATTGACTCGGCAGTTTGGAAGGCGAAGGCCCTCAGGGGCCAACGTCGTTGCCCTTCCGCTCTTAAATGCTTGCCACTCGATAGCCCGCCTAGCCGCTTCCTGCCCTTGTCTGGTCCGACGTTCATTTCAAGTCATTCTTGCCAGAGAAGATACTCGTTTTTTTTCAAATCGAGCACGGGCTGGAGGCTCAGGTGCTTCGAATGGTTGCGAGCGCGGGTGCTTCGTGCCGGACGGATGGCCCGATCGACAGGAAAGCGTCGATCGGGCCCGTTCGTCAGGGGCCCAGCCGTCGGGCGCTAGCGCATGAAGGAATGGGCCAAGCCACGAAGCGAGCATCCTTGGGGTGGAATTGGAGGTGCTCTAGGAATAACGCCTAGACCATCCTGCTGGCGCTCCCGAAGCGCATGGCCAGGCAGGAGCACGGCTGCTCATGAGCGAATCAGGCAGTCTGAAGCGAATAAACCAGCGGCTCATTTGGTACACCGCGATTATTCCTTTCCTCGCCTCCATCGCTTACGGCCAGCAATCCGCTGGCCCTCAGCCAGCTTCTGCCGGGGAGCAAGCTGAGCAGCTCCAACAGCAACTTGAGCAGCTAAAGCATCAGTACGAGGCCACCACTCACGACCTCGAGCAGCGCATTGCCGCTCTCGAACAGCAAGTCGAAAAACAAAAGCAAAAAGAGAAAGAAGAGAAAGAAGCTCGCGAAAAGGCAAAAGAAGGGACCATCTCGGCGGTGGGGCTGGCGGCTGAACAAGCGGCGCAGAAGGCCGCCACCGGAGGGTCCGCTGAAGTAGGCGCCCAATACCAAGGCCAACTACCGTCCGAACCAACCTACGACCTGCTGAGAGAGGCAGACGTCAAAATCGCGAAACTGCAGGAACAGATGAAGATTTTTGAATTCCACGGCTATTTTCGTTCCGGTTATGGTCTGAACAGTGTGGGCGGACAGCAAGTCGCATTTGCGGCGCCTGGGGCTGGCGCGAAATACCGCCTTGGGAACGAGACGGAAACCTACGCCGAATTGATCTTCGTGAACAACTGGATCAACCCTGAGCAGAATTCAGATAAGGCGTGGCTGAAGAGCGAGGTGATGATCGAGGCCAACACCACCAACTCGGCGAATTACGCAAACTTTCCGCAGGGGTTTGGCAACGATCAATTCCGTTTCCGAGAAGCCTTCGTGCAGGCCGGCAACGTGTTCGAAAGTCAGCCCGATGCCAAGTTCTGGGCCGGTGAAAGATATTACCGCCGCCAGCACGTTGAGATCAACGACTTCTACCCCCTGGACATGAGCGGCTACGGTGGCGGCGTCGAAGACCTCAACGTAAGAGTCGGAAAGCTGGCGGTGGCGTTCATTTCCGGAGCGAGGCCCGACATTGTTACAAGCAACGGATATCTCAGCAAGAGCAACATCGACGTGCGGCTGTATGACCTGAAGGGACCCTTCGGTCTGTGGGGCGTCTGGTTCGACTACGCTACCTCGAAGGGTGGGGAGACGCCGGCGGGGACAACGGTCCCTACGACTGCGGGATACGCCTTTGGGGTGCGCCATCAGCGCCTGGAGTGGCACGGGGGCTACCACACATTTTCGGTCCAGTACGGAACCGGAGCGGCCAGCAACTTCAGCTCGGTGCTTGACAATCCGACGCCGTTTCTCCAGAGCTCGGCGCGGCTTCTGGTTGTCGAGCAGCTGCTCTACCAGCCTAATGACCGCTTTGCCATCATGCCCATATTCATCTACCAGCGCTACAAAGACGGGAATCCGCAACACGGTTGGAGCGAATGGGTGTCGTTCGGCGCTCGGCCGCAAGTCTTTTTCACCAAATATATCTCTCTAGCGTTCGAAGGGGGGTTCGACCACACGAACAGCCCCGGTCAGTTCGACGGCTGGCTGCGCAAGTTCACCATCGCGCCGCAAATCGGCGCGGGCAGGAAGTTTTACAGTCGGCCGGTGCTTCGTGCCTTCCTGACCTACGCAAGCTGGTCTGACGGATTCCGGGGCCTGGTGGGCGGGATTCCCTACTTCGACCGGACAAACGGATTGACCTATGGCTTGCAAGCCGAAACGTGGTGGTAACCGAGGGGAGCAAACGACGCGCTCGATAGCAGCGGATGTTCAAAAGGAAGATCGAGGGGGGAAAAGATGGCAACGCAAGAAGTAATCAGCAAAACCGGCGCGGCCGCGCCCATCCAAGTGGCGGCGACGACACCGAACTACACGCGTCCTCTCGCACTCGTCACCACACTCTTCTTCATGTGGGGATTTCTGACCAGCTTGAACGACATCCTGGTGCCGCACCTGAAGTCGATTTTCGACTTGTCCTACGCGCAGGCCATGCTGGTCCAGTTTGCGTTTTTCTCGGCCTATTTCCTGTTCTCCGTGCCCTGGTCGAAGATCGTGAATCGGGCCGGCTACCAGGGAACCATGGTCGTCGGCTTGCTGACCATGGCCTTCGGAGCCATCCTTTTCGTGCCCGCGGCATCGGCTGCCTCCTACACACTATTCTTGACTGCTCTCCTCATTCTCGCTGCCGGGATCACGGGACTTCAGGTGGCCGCCAACCCTTATGTTGATCTGCTGGGCAAACCCGAAACGGCCTCGAGCCGGCTGGATTTGACGCAGGCCTTCAACTCCCTCGGCACTACGCTAGCGCCGAAGCTCGGAGGTTTGTTAATCCTGAGCGCCGCGCCCCTGGCGGTCGAACAATTAAGGCAGCTTGCGCCCCAGGCTCTTCATGCCTACCGAGTGCAGCAGGCAGCCTCGGTCAAGATGCCCTATTCCGTCATCAGCATCGCCCTCGTGCTCCTGGCCGTTTTGATCGGTAGGTTTAAGCTGCCAAAAGTCGAATCTGAAGCGACCGGTCCGGGAGAGAAAGCGAAGGATTCGATCTGGAGGCATCAGAATCTCCTCCTGGGCGCTATTGGGATTTTCAGTTACGTGGGTGCCGAAGTGTCCATCGGCAGTTTTCTGGTGAATTATTTCGGCCTGCCAGAAATTGCTGGCCTTTCCGCCAAATCCGCCGCAGGTTTTGTTTCGTTTTACTGGGGCGGCGCCATGATCGGACGCTTCCTCGGAGCGCCCCTGCTGCGAAGGCTTAAGGCGGGTTATCTGCTTGGTTTCTGCGCGATCTGTGCGGCAACGCTGGTAACGGTCTCGATGTTAATCGGCGGACACGGAGCGATGTGGAGCATTCTCGCCGTCGGGTTATTCAACTCCATCATGTTCCCTACGATCTTCAGCTTGGGCGTGGCAGAGCTCGGTCCGCTGACCGGAAGCGGGTCAGGCGTTCTGAACATGGCGATTGTCGGTGGGGCCATCCTGCCGGTGATCCAAGGCGCTATCGCTGACACGGTTGGGCTGCATCACGCCTTCATCCTACCCGTGCTTTGCTACCTGTACATCCTGTTCTACGGGCTGAGCGGATCGAAACCCAATAGCTTGCGACAAGCGACGGCCTGAACCAGGATTGCGGAAATACGCACGCATGCAAAGCGGAAAGGATCTCGTGAAGATTCTGGTGATTGATGTTGGCGGTACTTACGTGAAGGTTCTCGCGAGCGGTGCGAGTGAGCCAAGAAGCTTCTCATCCGGACCAACACTGACCGCCAAACAGATGGTTGAGGGAGTGAAGAGGATTGCCGGGGATTGGAACTACGACGCTGTCTCCATCGGCTTCCCGGGTCCGGTGCTGCGAGGCCGACCTATTGCCGAACCGCACAACCTCGGGAAAGGGTGGGTTGGATTTGACTTCAAGAGCGCCTTTGGTTGCCCCGTGAAACTCGTGAACGACGCCGCCATGCAGGCTTTGGGCAGCTATAAGAACGGCAAAATGCTGTTCTTGGGACTGGGAACTGGCCTCGGCAGCGCCATGATTGTGGATGGCATCGTAGAACCGATGGAATTGGGTCACCTTCCCTATCGGAAAGGGGACCTATGAGAGCCATGTGGGAAACCACGCGTTGAAGAAGAAAGGGGCTCAGAGGTGGTCCCGCCTTGTTGCGGATGTGGTCGCGCTGTTCACAGCCGCTCTCGAGCCCGACGAAGTGGTAGTTGGAGGCGGCAACGTGAAGAGACTGAGGAAGCTGCCGCCCAAATGCCGTGCCGGCGACAACCGCAACGCGTTTATCGGAGGTTTTCGGTTGTGGGAACGTTGTGCCTAGGGTCGACACGTTCAATTCTGAGCTACGCCAGAATTTTCCGTCTGACCACCGCGAAGAGGCTTCCTTCAGACGGGATGCCAACTGCTCTCCTGGTAGGAAGTTTTCCCTGTCATCCTGCCCATTTTCACCGCCGATTTCACCATCGTGCACCCTGGAAGTTTATAGATCCGCAGGTGAGGGTTGGAACGCTAAAGCGCTTGGGATGGACAGTTGGACCTCGGTCCCGGCGTTTGCGCCACTCGAGATTTTGAGCAGCCCTCCGATTCTCGTCGCCCGCTCCCGCATGCCGGCCAGACCCCAGTGTCCCTCCCGCCCGGCCTCGAGCAACTCGGGATCAATTCCGCATCCGTTATCGCGAACCCGCATGCGCAGGTCGCTGTCGGCGTATTCGAGTTCGAAGTCGACGCGCTTGGCGCCAGAATGACGAAATGCGTTGACCAGGGCTTCTCGACCAATTCGGTAAACCTCGTCCTTTATCGGCGGCCGCAGCGGCTGTTGCCGGCCAGCCACACTGATGCGAAAGTCGACATCGGGCTCGACCGACAGTTCCTGCTGCACCCCGGACAAAGCCAGAACCAGATCCAATGTACGCAAGTCAGATGAGCGGAGACCCTGAATCGCGCTTCTTCCCTCGTCTATCCCCTGCTCCATGAGCTGAAGAATCGGATCTAGCCTCGGTTTAACCGGCGAATCAGAAGGTAGGCTTTTCATTGCAGCGCCGAGCCGCATCGAGGCGCCCATAAAACTTTGCAGGAGTGTGTCGTGGAGTTCCTGGGCAATTCGAGTGCGCTCTTCGAGGCGCACATTCTCTTTTCGGACGCGTTCTTCTTCCTGTTTCCGCGACTCAATTTCGGTTCCTGTCGCGTACCATCTTCTGACGCGGCCTTGTTCCAACAGCGGGTTATAACGGTACAGGAACCACCGGTACACGCCGTCCCGTCGGAGCGTTCTTGCTTCGATTTCAAACGGGTCATTCCCAGAAAGCCCAAGCTTCCGCGTGACTCGCATCCTCTCCACATCGTCGGGATGAATTACGCGGCCGACTACGTCGACTGACCGATACTCGTCTAGCGTCAGACCGGTGTAGTCCCGGGCGACACGATTTGCATGAATAACCTTGCCTTCCGGTGACAGCACCACAACAATCTGGTTCATGAAATCGACAAGTTCCCGAAGCTCCTCTTCCGCGCGCTTGCGTGTAGTGATGTCCCGGACGGCGGCGGAGACAACCAGGCCGTCTTCCGTTTCTAGCGGGCTGAGACTGACCTCCACGGGAAACTCCGTCCCGTCTCGCCGAAGTCCGTACAACTCCAAATCCTCGCCCATCGGCCGTACCCGCGGCTGGGCAAAGAACCCACCGCGGTGTTCCGGGTGCCGCGCTCGAAACCGTTCCGGCACCAGAATCTCAATCTTCTGTCCGTAGAGCTGCTCCCGCTGGTATCCGAACAGCTTCTCCACCAGGGCATTCACCAGCACGATCTGGCCCTGCCGATCCACCACGACCATGGCGTCCGGAGCCGATTCGAGAAGCCCTCGGAATTTCTGCTCCGCTTTCTTGCGGTCGGTGATATCCGTTATTGCGCCCACGAATTCCACATCATCGGATCCAGTGTTCGGGGAGCGATGGCCCACGGCGCGAACATACTTCACAGAACCATCTGGCATCAGCAGGCGATGTTCGAAATCGAAATCGTTTTCGCTTTGCGAAGCGGACTGGATTACTTCCTGGACGAGTTGCCTGTCTTCTGGATGGATCCGTTCCAAGGCCAGATCCAACGTCGGTCGGATCGTCAGTTCGAGCCCGAAGATGCGATATGTTTCTTCAGACCAATAGATTTCTCCACTTGCCACTCGCCATCCAAAACTCCCCGTATGGCTCAACCTCTGAGCTTCCGACAAATAGACCTCGCTGCGTTGCAGCGCCTCCTCGGCCTGCCGGCGCTCGGACCGCTCCTCGGCTTCGCGCAATGCGCGACGAACCGAAGGCGCAATTCTCGAAAGGCGCGTTTTGAAGACATAGTCCGTGGCACCTTGCTTGAGCGCTTCAATCGCAAGTTCTTCCCCCATCGTCCCGGACACAAAGATGAATGGCACCTCTGGGCAGTTCTCCTGTGCAATTCTCAACGCAGAAATGCCATCGAATAAGGGAAGGGTGTAGTCCGCCAGGATCAGGTCAAATCCTCCCTGTTGAAGGAAGGCGAGGAATCCGGGCTGAGTGTCTGCACGTGTCAGCTCGCAGACTATGCCTTCGGCTTCCAGGCTTGCCTGCACAAGCTCGGCGTCTTTGGGTTCGTCTTCGAGGTAGAGTATTCGCAAGTTGAAATCCGAAGTAAACCGTTATTTCTTTTTTGCGCTCCCGGGTGGCGGCTCATTGATAATGGCCCAAAAGACCCCAAGCTCCTTGATGGCGTTCACAAACTCGTGAAAATCGACTGGCTTCACCACGTACGCATTCACACCGAGTTTGTAGCTCGCTATCATGTCCCGCTCCTCGCGCGAAGATGTGAGCACGACCACAGGAATCATCTTCAACTTGTCATCCGATTTGATCGTCTCCAACACCTGCATGCCGTCGACCTTTGGCAATTTCAGATCGAGCAAGAGAACCGCAGGATTTTCACCACTGCGCCGCTGGAATTTTCCACGGTAATAGAGGTAATCGAGGGCCTCCTCGCCGTCGCTTGTGACCACAACCTCGTTGCTAAGGTTGTATTCCTCGAGCGCGGTCATCGTAAGTTCCACGTCTTTCGGATCGTCCTCCACCAGCAAAATACGCCCTATGGTCGTCATGATCCTTTCTCCTTATGCCGTGGGAATGACAGGTAAAAAGTTGCGCCGCCACCGACCTGTGCTTCGGCCCAGACTTGGCCACCGTGGCGATGAATGATACGCTGAACTGTCGCCAGTCCGATCCCGGTCCCCTCAAACTCCTCAGGTCGATGAAGACGCTGAAAAACGCCGAATAGCTTATTGACGTACTTCATATCAAAACCGACCCCGTTGTCCCGGACGAACAGCACCACGCCATCTTTTCGTTTCTCGGTGCATCCAATCTCAATCTCGGGTTGTGGCCGCGTGCGCGAGAATTTTACGGCATTGGATATCAGATTCACGAGCACCATCTTCAGCATCGATCTGTCTCCATACAGATCGGGCAACGACCCGATCTTCCAGGTTACGTTGCGCCCCTCGGTCTCGCTCAACATTTCGTTCTGAACTTCTCTTACCAACTGATCCAAGCTCACCGTGGTCTCACGGGTCTCAGCACGCCCGATGCGGGAAAAGGCCAGCAGGTCATCAATCAAACTTCCCATGCGTTTGGCCGATTCCAGAATCATCATCATATACCGACGGCCTTTCTCATCCAGAAGCGACGAGGAATTTTTTTGCAACAACTCCGTAAAGCCAACCATGTGGCGAAGCGGGGCACGCAAGTCATGAGATATGGAGTAGGCGAAAGCTTCGAGCTCCTTATTTGTGGCCGACAGGTCCGTGGAGCGCCTTGTGAGTTGCTCGTTGAGTTCCTGGATATGCATCTCACGGTGCTTGCGATCGGTGATGTCGCGGATGGCACCAGAAACCAGCGTGCCCTCCTCCGTCTCGAGCGGACTTAGGCTGATCTCCACGGGAAACTCCGTCCCGTCGCGCCGCCGTCCGTACAACTCCAAACCCTCGCCCATCGGCCGCACCCGCGGCTCGGTAAAGAAATTGGTGCGGTGCTCCGGGTGTCGCGCACGAAACCGTTCCGGCACCAGAATCTCAATCTCCTGCCCCAGGAGCTCCTCCCGCTGGTACCCAAACAGCTTCTCCACCTGGGCGTTCACGAGCACGATCTGGCCCTGCCGGTTCACCACGATCATGGCGTCCGGAGCCGCTTCGAGAAGTCCACGGAACTTCTGCTCCGCTCTCTTGCGATCGGTGATGTCGCGGACGGCACCAGAAACCAGCGTGCCCTCCTCCGTCGCGAGCGGGCTGAGACTGATCTCCACGGGAAACTCCGTCCCGTCGCGCCGCCGTCCATACAACTCGAGACCTTGACCCATCGGCCGCACCCTCGGCTGGGCAAAGAACCCCGTGCGGTGTTCCGGGTGTCGCTCACGAAACCGCTCCGGCACCAAAATCTCAATCTCCTGCCCCAGGAGCTCCTCCCGCCGGTACCCAAACAGCTTCTCCACCTGGGCGTTCACGAGCACGATCTGGCCCTGCCGGTTCATTACGATCATGGCGTCCGGTGCCGCTTCGAGAAGGCCGCGGAACTTCTGCTCGGCGCGCTTGCGCTCGGTAACATCGTTTTCACTTTCGAGGATGGCTACTGGGTTTTTGTTTTCGTCTCGCTGCAACGACCATCGGCTTTCCACTGACACAGAGCTTCCGTCGGCCTTCCTCTTCTCGAGCGTCCCTTCCCAGCGGCCGGTGGAACGCAGTTCCTTGTCAATCTCGTCGAACGGTTTGGGAAACACCGTCCGCAACAGGTCCTGCGTGCGCTTCCCGACCGCCTGCTCTGCTGTCCACCCGTAGAACTCCTGGGCACCGCGGTTCCAATAGGTGATGACACCGTCCATGTCACGGACAAAAATCGGATCGCGCGCGAGGTCGAGTAGGTTCGCCTGCTGGGTGCGCATTGCCACTTGCTTTTGCAGTTCGTCGCGGGACCGCAGGAGTTCCCGCTCAGCGCCACGGCGGACGGCACTGAACCAGGTGATCAGCAACGCAAATACGATGAACACCGCATAATAGGGAACGTCAGCCCAGTTGAGGTAAAAGCTGTAATAGGGCGCGGTGAAGTAGTAGTCGAAGGCTAAAGTTGAAAGTACCAGGGCAAGAATGGCAGGTTTTACTCCTGCATACCAGACCGTCAGGGCGATGGCTATCAGAAAAATGGGGAATTCTACGCCTTCGATCTTGCGGTTGAACAGAAAAAGGTTTATCCCGAGGGCAGTCGCGACGGACACAACCGCGAGACCGTATCGTAAAAGAATGCTTCGGATCTTCGACGACAAATGTGTCTCTTGCGTCACGCCTGGCTCATGACGAACCTGTTGAGTCCTTTCTCAAGGCAGGTCTGCGCAACCGTTTCCGACGTACCGCTGAGGAACCAGCTGGCGAGGAGGTAGTCTGCGCACATGGAGGCGATCGCGATAATAGAGAGTCTTAATACTCTAGCGCACCCCAAAAAGCAAGGCAGCCGAGCGACGTGCGACAATCCCGTCTTGGGTGATGGCGACGAATGTACGTCACTTGCGCAGAACCGCCTTCGAAACAACGAGCGTCTACAAATGAAAGGGCCCTGCAGCCTGCTTCGAACCGATGCCTGGCGTCGGCGCTCATAGGCCGCCCCGGATTCACGAAGAAAAGGTTGCTGACCCGTTTAGGTGTGACGACCTAGACGTTTCCGTCAAGCGCTTGTCACGGGTGGCGCCATAACGGGACTTTCTCTTCTACCGCCCGCCGCCAGATAGTCTCTCCTTCCCGATTGAAAACAAGACAGATTCGGGATCCTCCGGCGAAGACTCTTCCATGGAGATAGGCATGCTTCAAATGGGGTTGAGCCATGTTCTGCTCGGGAGATGCGTTTACCCCCCGGCAGATTTTTGCGACGATGTACTCGCGTTCCGATGAGCAGGCTCCAATCTATAGCCCTCCCGTTTGAGCGACGCCCAATGTCGATGACCACAAAAGATTCGCTTGCGATGGAAAATCCTGAATGGCTCAGCCAGATGGAAACCGTACTCGAAGTGCTCAACGAAGGAGTCGTTGTCATTCGCGCAAACCATCAGATTCTCTTTGCCAACTCCCAGTTTGCAGAAATGACCGGCATTCCCCGGCAAGACCTTATCGGATTTGATCCTTCTCATTTCTATTTCTCACCAGAATGCGATCTTATCGCCCAGCAGATCGAGGTCGAGTTCCGGACCACCAACATCGTGCGGCATTCTTACGGCAATCGCCTTGACCAACCCATCGCTATCTATTTTCGAAGGACACAGCGCCAACACGATGGGCAAGTCCAAAACGGGCTCGAAATACTGCTCTGTGACCGGGGTCCCGCAATTGACCGAGAGCAGTTACAGGGACGGCCGCGCGAAGAAATACGCTCAGGTGGATTGGGATTGTATTTCATTCGCCACGTCATGGACACGGTGGAGTTCACCCGCAAAGGTTCGACGAACCGACTGCGCCTCGTCAAGTATCTGACGCCCGCAAACAGCGCTCTCTGAGGGAGGAGAAACCACGGTGAGGATTTTAGCCCGACGCAACGACAAAACCACGATCTTGGACCTTTCAGGAGATTTCGTTTTCGCGAATTCGCCAGCAGTGCGCCAATCGGTGCTGCGTGAGATACGCGAACGTCGCTCGTCACGGGTTGTGGTGAATCTCAGCCAGGTCCGTCACATCGACAGCTCAGGTGTTGCTTGCCTGGTCGAGGCATTGAAAGCGTCCCGGGATCTCGGCTCCCGTTTCATTTTGATCGGCCTAAGCGCTTCCGCCCGGCACGTTCTCGAGTTCTGCCGCCTCATGAAGCTCTTTGAAAACTACGAAAGCGAGGCACAGGCACTGGCCTCGTAATCGTGGAAGTCCCCGCATGCTCTTTGTTTGTCAACGCAGATTGAGGCGGCTTCGGCCGTGCCACACTAACACCGAGTCCTCGACCGGAGCACTCTCGGCGACCAGCCGTAAACACGCAGGCGGACCAAGTGCACGGTCTCGGTCAATACCTCGTTTCTGCAAAGGCTGTTCCCCGGTTTGTTCGCCAGGATTTCCATTGGGTGAAGAGCTAACCCGGTGTGGTGCTGCTGCTGGCACGTTGCGGGTGCACCGCCTTCCTAGACGAAACTGCGCTATCGGTGGGATCGGCGGACAATGTCACCGTTCATTCGTGGCTCTCCTACGGGCGAACGGCCGGTCTCGGGGTTCTAGCTTATTTGAGCAGTTCGTTCGCGTACCTCGCGGGAACCGCCAGATTCGATCCGCCAAAGTCCTTAATCAGGGCAAAGTTTACTCCGATCACTTTTCCCTTTCGATTAAAAAGCGGCCCACCCGAACCACCGAATGTTGTCGCGGCATCGTAAACGATCTTATCCCCAAGCACGTCGCCGATATGGCCTTGGGTAGTGGTTGGCCGAATGAGTTGTTGCGAAGCCATCCGCAGCAGGACCTCGCTAACGTTCTGAGTGCTGCCTGCAATCTTGTGTGTAGCCTCCGTGCCCGCCCGGGCAAGAATGCCTTCAACGCCGGCAGGGTAGCCAATCAGGACGACGGCGTCCCCCGTCACGCTGGCTTCGCTTCGATCATCAAGCTCAAGCAACTGCGCATGAAATGGCGCCGGGGCGTCCAGTTTGAGCGTTGCAAGATCCGCTCGTGATGAAACGCGGTCCAGCTTCGCGCCAATGGCCACGGAACTTCCGGGAAAGTAAGCGTCATAGGAGAGCACGTGAGGATCAACGTCGTGGTCGAGGAGCTGCTTCAATTCATCGTCGCTCCACCAGGGTTCGACAATGTGATGATTGGTGAGGACGGTTCTGTCGCGTCCGGCGAGAAAACCCGTGCCGAAGACATCAATCTGAAGGTGAGGTCCTGCGCCGCCAACGTCGAGCTGAGCCATTCCCTTATCGTCTACCTGCGGCTTCCCTGTCGCGTCTACCGCCAGCCGAATCGGGCTTCCCGATTGTTTATCCACAAACTCCAGCACGACGTGGAGCAAGCAGACGCTACGTCCGTACTTGTGAATAACGGTCTCGGCAATCTTGTTCTCTCTCTCCAGGGCGTCGAGGCGATTCTCCGTGTCGAGAAGCTGCTGCTTTAGGGAGGGATCGTGCGCACCATTGGCTTCAGCCACTCTCTCGCGGAGATTTTCAGATTGCGTCCTTAGGGAATCCCGTACCATAGAGTCGGAACGTGAGTTTCGGTCGATAGAACCGCGTGCTTGTTCTATGCGGTAGATGAGCTCACCTTCCGGCCTCAAGCCGCTATTAAGACGCGCGATTTCCGCCCGCAGCTGAAGCGTGTCCCTACGGCTGCCGCGGACCGAAATGGCCGTCAACACGGCTGCGAAAACAGCCACGGCGCTAAGGGCAAAAAGTGCCGGAATGAGCCACAAACGACGTTTACCGGTTGTGCCGCCACCTAATGTTTCCGCAGCGAAATCCACGTCCTCTCGTCGCGCGGCGTATTTGAGCTTGTTCTCTGGTTTCTGTTCGGGCTGCCGTTCCCGGAACTGGGTTCTGATCTTTGCGGCTAATTCCACAGGATCAAACGGAAATGAAATTACGTCGTCCGTCCCGAGGTTCAGCGCGCGGGCGCGCTCTAGCGCACCTCCCTGTACAATCAACAGCACCTTAGGCAGCAACCCCGGGACAGGCCGGGATTTCAGCTGGGTGATGACCCTGCAGCTCAGGTCAGCGGGTGTCGCTTCCGTTATCAGCACTGCCGGCGTCAGCGCCAGGACTTCTTCGAGAGCCGACGTATTCGCTATCGTAATCTCATAGCCCTCGCTCGCCAGGGCGGCGTTCGCCGCCTCAAGCGAGGCTGCGGCGAGATTGAGTAGCACGATATGCATGAGCTAACCGATGGCAAGAAACCACGCTTCGCTGGTACGGCCACCTCGCAAAATTCCGGTACACGTGTTGCAATCATCGAGCCGAACGACCGGATGGAACGACCACCGGACGCTCAGTAGAATCATAGGCTTACAGCGATTGCGAGGAGGCGCTCAGGAAGGCCGCCGACAGGCACCGGACAGTTTGGTCACAGGATCGACCCTGCACCCCAAAAGAAGGCAAGGCCATCACGCCCGACTCCCTTCCGTTAGAATCGGAGGAAAGGGGCCGCCGGCGGCGCCTTTTCGAGGAGCGATTTCGTGGGCTGCTTCAATGCCAGGCGGAAACCGCCATTTTAGAAATCGACCACTCGAATGAGAGCCTTCATGGTGTGTTGTTGGCCGGGCGCGAGATCGACGGCAAAGTCGGACACGTTGCTCGGCTCAACACAGATCATCCGTGCCCATTCGTCATCCCCAAAATCCGACAACGAGTGAGCCTTCTGCGCCCAGGGATTCCAGGCGACCGTTGTACGGGAATTCTCTTTCGCAACGCGCAAGCGACGTTCCAATACCGGATCTTCCAGTTCGATTTCATCCCTGGTGTCCAAATACACGCGATCGGTTTCTGAAGCGATCACGATGTCGCTAAGCTGCGTCTTCGTGCGATGCGAGTCCGTCTTGTCGATGTAGCGAAGCGCATCCGGGATCCGCGCCCGGGTCATCTCGATGTTGCCCACTCGGAAGTAGGCATGCAAAGCCTCTTCAAAACGAAGGGAAGTTCTTCCCTTGTTGGTTACCACAAGTTCGACACTGAGCTCCTTGCCGAAAGCAGCGCGAAGCACCGAACGAAATTCGGCGGGCCACCACTTTTTCGTCGCTTCGTCGCTTTCGGTGGACATGCTTACAATAATTGTGCCGGCGACATCGGCAATCGAATCAAGCCGCCAAGCTTTTGTTCGCACAAACCCGTGGTCGGGCGCTTCGGGATTGTCGGCTTTGTGTGCAAACCACGGGAAACATACCGGTATGCCTCCACGGATGGCATGACCGTCTTCCCAACGCGACTGCCGGCTGACAAAGAGCACCTCTTCTTCGCCTGCCGGCCTCCATGAGGTGATATGCGCACCGTGCAGGTACATCTCACCCACGCACGCCGGAGAGGTAATCCGTACCTTGCGGAGTCCGCCGTTGCCCTCGATGACCTCGACAACACCGGGAATTTCCAGATGGCGATGCGGATCTCTAAGGGAAGATTCCATGTCCAATCGCTCCTTCAGTTAGCGATCGCTTTTGCCCTGCCAGTCGGCTTCGACAGCGACACGGAAGCCGTCCGGATAACCCGACCGTAAAAGGCAAGGTGTAAGTGAATATTACACTTCTCGGCCAGATCCTCATCCTAGCTTCGTATAAGCAATAGGCGTACCTAAATATCGCCGCGCAACACTTTTAGTTGATCGATTCGGCTTGGAGTGATGTGATATCCGGGGCGCCACCGGGTGGTGCTTTGGGCTTCGGACTGCAGAGAGCGAGCGCACACCGAGACAGGAGCAGATGCAGAGGAGAGTATGAGGAAGGCCAGGGACGTCGCGCTTACTTCCGTCAATTCGTTTGGCGGCGAGGCTCCGCCCGACCCTCCCCTCGCTAGAAGTCGTCCCACATGGGCCCAGGCCGAGGGAAGTCCATTGCCGCTCGGGGTTAGCTGGATCGACAAGGAACAGGCTTTCAATTTCGCCGTGCATGCCGAAGGTGCGGAGAGCGTGACCCTCCTTCTCTATTCCGCGCGCGACCTCGCGAACCCCTTGCTGACGTACTCGTTCGACTTCCTACGCAACAAGTCAGGCCGGGTTTGGCACTGCCGGATTCCGATGAACAAGCTGGGTGAGGCTTGCTACTATGCGTACTCCGTATCTGGACAGCGCGTTTCGCAACTCGACAGCTTTGACCCGCAAAAAGTTCTTCTCGATCCGTATGCGAAATGTATTTTCTTTCCCCCT
>Ga0306926_10000744_pt1 | contig 31148 bp, 26 predicted proteins | sample flu12Cox44000178_FD_203759 | JGI IMG/M metagenome (GOLD analysis project Ga0306926, IMG submission 203759) | Lab enrichment of tropical soil microbial communities from Luquillo Experimental Forest, Puerto Rico - flux8day.12C.oxic.44.000.178 (v2)... | ecosystem: Environmental > Terrestrial >...
GGTCGGCGCGCGGATGGGCAAGGAAGTCGTGGTGGTGAAGGAATCGCCCGGCTTTATCACCAGCCGCGTAAATGCGCTGATCGGCAACGAAGCTTTCGCCATGCTGGAAGCGGGTCTGGCCTCGCCCGAAGACATCGACAAGGCGGTGAAGCTCGGACTGAATCACCCCATGGGCCCGTTCGAAATGGTGGACCTGGTGGGATTGGATGTGCGCTTGCGAATCCTCGAATACCTGCATGAAACGTTGGGGGACAAATATCGTCCGAACCCATTGCTAAAAAAGCTGGTAGCCGAAGGCCGGCTCGGGCGTAAAACCGGGCGCGGCATATATGAATACGGCGATCATAGCCCGTCTCGATAGGCCGGGCGGGAGTCTTTGCTCTTCCTTACCCGGAAAACTGTGATATAAGGAGCTAACTATTCTCTTGCGGTACCAGGTCAGTCGCAGAAGCATTTCGGGCCCCTCGGGACTGTAGGAGGTCCATTGTGTCGGTGCCCAGTCAGCACGAAGGTCGCGGCACCCGTTCGGGGTCATCTCTGAACCGGTCCGCTCGCAAGGGCCGCAAGTCGCTGCTTCGCTGTGTGTGCCAACATCCCAAGAGCATTCACGCCCGCATGTACGCCAACCAGAAACTGGGAACGCCCTGTAATTTTCCCGGTTGCCGCTGCAAGGCGTATCGCGTCGGGTAGCCCGTGTCAGTGCAGGCCGTTGGCTTGGGGATGTTCGAGTACTTTGCGGGCCTGGTCGTTGTGTGGATCAAGCCGGAGGGCGGTCTTGGCGTCCGCCAGTCCCTCCGCGAACTGGCCTAGAGCCACGCGCAGCGCGGCGCGGTTGGACCACAGCCGAGCGTAACCCGGCGTTTCGGCAATCCTGCGGTTCAACAATTTCATCGCTTCGTCGAGTTTGCCGGTTTCTATCAGAAGCGCCGCCAGATTCGCCGCGCGATAATCGTAGTCGAAGTCCTCGGGCGAGCTCATCTCCAGCGCCCTTTGCAGGTAATCGAGAGCCGATTGCCGGTTTCCGCTGCGCAGTTCGAGCAGCCCCATGGCCTCGACCGCGTCCGGATAATCGGGTTTAATGGCCAGCGCCGTCTCGAGGTCGCGACGCGATCGCGCAAAGTCATTCTTGCCCAAATAAACGATTCCACGGAAGGCACGCATTTTTGCGCTGTTGGGCACCGCATCCGCGGCCGAAAGGTAGAGGGTGGTGTTGTCGCGCCAGTCGCGATTGCGGGCCAAGGTGCGAACGGCAAATCCCGCGACGGCCAGGACCAGCAATGCGATCGCCGCAAACCGGCGACGATTCGCGAGCCAGGCCAAGAGTATGGCCAGCAGCAGGCAGAATCCCGCCGAGGGAAGATAAGCCAGGCGCTCGGCAAAGATCGTTCCCGTGGGCATGACCACATTGGACGTTGCCGCGAAACCGGCGAAGTAGATTGCGCCGGCGACGCTAAATCCCGGCTTGCGCTGCCAAACCGCGACGATAAACAGCGCCGCTGCACCCGCTGCTGCAACCGCCGGCAGCGCCAAGTGCCAGAAATCCCCGTACATCGCGATCTGATTGTAGGAATAGTCGCAAGAAAGCGTGGCGGGAAGGACGAGGATCCCCAGGTACTTCCATGCGATTCGAAGGGCGTTCAGGATCCGCAATCGAGCCGGCAAAAGCGCGAGCGGATTGTCGAGCACCGAGACGCTCTGCGCGCCGAAGTGCCCGCCTTGGAGTTTCCACAACGCGCCGATATAAAGCAGCGTTAGGACGGCGAGGCCAGCATAGCGAATGAAAGGCTTGAGTTTCCCCTTGGCATAGTCGCCAGCCAGCGCGATGGGCAAGAGTCCGATCGCCGACTCCTTCGAGAGCAGGGCAAGCCCAAAAGCCAGCGATGCGAGTAGGAAGCGATCTTGCAGGTGAAAGAGCCAGGCTGCGAGCAGAAATCCGGCGGCCAGCAACTCCGATCTTCCGACCACCGAGCTTACCGCTTCGGTGTGAATGGGGTGTACCGCAAACAAAAGCGCCGCCACAAAAGCGATGAGGGCGCCATTTGACAACGCGCCCAGCACGTTGCGCAGAGCCAGAAGCAGCAACATCACAACGCCGGCGTGCAGGGACAGATTGAGAAGGTGGTAACCGAAAGGCTGGTGGCCGGCGGCAATCCAATTCACTGCCAGGGTGGCGAAGGTCACCGGACGAAAGACGTTGCTGATGGCGTTTGGGTGGAAAAGCAGCCGCAACGTGTGTGTGGTGACTTGTGGATTCCGCTCTATATACAGCTCATCGTCCAAGGTGAAGCCGTTAGACAGCGAGTTGGCGTAGGCCAGCAGGACCAAGCCCAGCAGGACGGCGATCTGCACGCGGAGTCCCAGTCGGAAACCGGCGTCGCCATTGCCAACCCGCATGCCGGACGACGGCGCAGTGAGATCTGCTGTTTCGATCGTTCGGATGAGAGGCTCGGAGCTCACCTTACGAGCATACGGCCCGCAGGCGGATGAAAAGCGGGCGATCCCCGGGGCGTTGCCGTGAAGAAAAACGTCGTCAGCCGGCGTACCTGTGCGGCCCGAGATCAGGGATTGGGTTTTTTCAGGTGCGGACGGCTGTCATCGGCGGGTGGAGCGGCTTCGCCGGTGGGCTTGGCTGCGGAGGCCGCTTGCGCGCCGCCTTCGCCATAGGGCTTTTTCAAATAACGTTCGAGCGCTTCCTGTGCGCCGCCGGTGTTGTCGTTGGTCTGCTTGGCCTTGCTGTACTCGTTGACCGCCCGCTCGCGCTGGCCGAGCAAATCGAAGATCATGCCGAGGTAGACATGGCCCCAAACCTCGGTCCACTTCTCGGAGGGCTCCGGAACGCCCTGCAACGATTCGCGAAATGCATTTGCGGCGGCTTGGTAGTTTTTCTGGTAGAAGAACGCCTCACCCATGCGGAAATTGGCGAGAGGCCGCCCGGGTTGGACGTTCAACGCCCTTTGATACTGCTGGATCGCGTCGTAATAGCGCCCGGTTTCGGCCAGTTCTTCGCCGCGGGCAATCGCCGCGCGTGCGCGCAGACCGGTGTTTCCCTTGAGAATGAGGTTGTTCGGGTCGATCTTGATGCCGCCCGGCTTTGGCCTGCCGAATGTTTCAACCGTAAACGTGGACTCTGTTCCGGTCACGTCCACTGTCTTCATCTCCGGATTGCCTTCGGTCTCGACGCGCAGCTGGATCGGCATCGAGAATGTATCGAGTGGCTGGGTAATCTTGCCGACGACGCGGAAGCCCTTCGGCGTTCGATACACCACGTACTCGATTTTGAAGTCGGGAACTCCGGTCGAGTTTAGCCACTGCGCGAAGAAGCCGTTCAGGTTGAGGGGTTCCTGCCCCGGTTTTGCGGCCGCTTGCGCCTGCTGCTCGGCCAGATGTTCAAAGTCCGCATTGGTCGCCTGTTTGCCGGAATAGGTCGCGTAGAATTTGTGCAGGACCGATTTGAATGCGGCATCGCCGAGCTGCGCGCGCAGCATGTGGAACTGCATGGCGCCCTTGTTCACTACCACCGAGCGATAGTCGCTGGTAAACGGCGTCAAGCGACCCGCTTGTGAAATCGGCGCAGCCTCCTCGTTCATTAAGGCTCCGACGGCAAAGTCATCCACGGCGCGAAGGCCGGCTTCCTTCCCGGCGTTTTGCTCCGCGTATAAAGCTTCGGAATATCGCGCCAGGCCGTCGCTGATCCAAACGTCGCCCCGCGTCGCCGGCAAAACCTGATTGCCCCACCATTCAGACGCCACCAGGCGAGCGATCACGCGATCGTTGATCTTGGGATCCCAAGCGCGCTTCGACAGAACAACCAGACCCGGGCCGGAAAATTCCCGCAAGCCGCCGTCGGGCATCTCGGCGACGGTAAAACTCGGGTCCGGCAAGGGGCCAAACAGATCAGAGAACACAATGACCGAGCGGGCGACCGCATTCGCGAAGTCCTGCGCATTCTTGGAATCCGCCGGAGGCGCATACACGCTCACGTCCAGGCCTTCCGCTTGTTTGGGGTTGGCCTGCAGCGGTCCCGCCACGAACGATCCGTTGGGTTGCGCGTCTTTGCATTCAAAAGTGTAGAGCAGCCGGCCGCCTTCAGCCGCCGACTTGGCCGCCACTGGAGATGGCGATGAGGCTTTTCCGGTGCCGGCAACGGCGAAGGTGTCCGGCACGGTCAGCCGAAACGTGCCCTTGTATCGGTTGGTCGGATAAGCGGTCAACGGAAACCAGCGGGCCGGAAGCAGCAGATAGGCGCCGTCTTTGTAGATCGAGGCCAGCCGCACTCCGGGAACCGGGCTGTTTTCTTCATTCGCCAGCAAACCGCCGTAGGTAAAGGTGAGCAAAACGGTTGAACCTGCGGGGACCGGCGACGGCAGGTTGACGGTTACCAACATCGGATTGAGCTGATCGCGATCGACGTTCAGCGATTTTCCCGCCGCATCCTTGACGGATGAAACGTTGAGGTTGGGGTGAAGTTCGACGCGGACAATACTGGATGCATCGTGCGCACGGAAATCCACTTTCGCCACAGCCGACAAGTACTGACTGGCCGGCTCGATCGTTGCGGCAATGTCGTAGCGTTCCGCCAAGAAATTTTCCTTGGACACGTCCTGAGCCGGAGTTGTGGCGGGCAGCAACAGGCCAAGAAGCCATATCGGGAGCGGCGCAAGCCAGGACCGGCGCAAAGGGTGGCGGAGAAGGGGCATCAGGTCTAATTCCTTAGGAGTGCCAGTTAAGACTCCCTATATAGGATAGCAGCGGGTCAGGAAGCGTTGCCAGAAAGCTTAGAGGGGGACGCGTCCCGGCGCTCCGCGAGCAGAGCGGCGATAGCGTCGGCCGCTCGTTCGACCGCTCCCGGCGGCCCCAGCCTGCGGCGGACTTCGGCAAGGTCGGTCCGCATGGTCGCTGCGGCCGCGGGATCGCGAAGCAGGCGCAGCGTTTCGCCGGCCACCCGGTCGGGCGTGAAATCGCCCTGGATCAGCTCAGGAATGACCTCGCGGTCTGCAATCAGATTCACCATGGCGAAGTGTTTCGTACGTACCAGAGGCTTTGCCAGCAGCGCGGTGAGGGGTGTCACCCGGTATACCACCACCATAGGGGCGTCCAGCAGAGCAGCCTCGACCGTCGCCGTCCCACTCGAAACAATGCTGGCGTCGGCGTGCGCGAGTGCGTCGTAGGTTTCGCCTTCGACGATGGAGAGCTTGAGTTCGGCCGGCCAAGAGTTTTTTAGAGCTTGGCTTCGCCCGGGAGCGGCGGCCACCACAAATTGCACGGGGATTGCGCTGTGAATTTTGACGCAGGCTTCACGCAAAATTGACACGTGGCGCGCCAATTCCGATCTGCGGCTGCCCGGCAAAATGGTAACCAGGGGAAGCAAGGGGTCGAGGCGGCGGCTGGCGAAGAAATCGGCTTTGGAGAGAGCCGGAGCAACCTTGCCAACCAGCGGATGACCGATGAATTTCACCGGAACTCCCGCATCACCGAAGAACTTCTCTTCGAACGGAAAAATGCAAAGCGCCAGCACGAAGCGGCGCCGCACAATGCGCACACGCCAGGGCCGCCAGGCCCAGAATTGCGGACAAATGTAATAAACGTTGCGCACGCCGAGCGGCTTCAGCTTGCGCGCCAGCCGCAAATGGAATCCGGGAAAGTCGGTGACGATAGCGAGCTCGGGCCGCCGCCGGCGTGCCGCGTCAACCAGATGCCGCATGGCGCGAACCAGCTGCGGCAGGTGGCTCAAGATTTCCGTAATGCCGAGGACCGAGACTTCCGAGTAGTCGGTGATGACCTCCACGCCTGCTCGGCGCATCTGGTCTCCGCCCATGCCAAAGATCGCCGCGCCGGTGCGCGCCTCGAGCGCCGCGGCGAGGCCCGCGGCGTACATATCGCCGCTTGCTTCGCCGGCCGAGAGGAGAATTTGCGGGGCGGGCATCGTTGGGCGCTGGTGTTCAGTCGTTCGCGGGCAGCGGAGATGGGAAGGATGGTACGGGCGCCGAGCCCGCGGGCGGCACGTGCAGTTCCTGCTCTTTGTATTGCAGCTGGTACAGTCGGTAGTAGATGCCGCGCAACACCAGAAGCTCTTGATGAGCGCCTTGTTCGCGCAGGCGGCCTTTATGGAAGACCAGGATGCGGTCGGCATGCTGAATCGTGCTGAGGCGATGGGCGATGACCAGCGCCGTGCGGCCGGAAAGCAGCTTATCCAGGGCCTCGCGTATGAGCAGTTCGGTCTTGGTGTCCACGCTGGAGGTGGCTTCGTCAAGGATCAGAAAGCGCGGATTGTGCGCCAGCGCTCGCGCAAAGTTGATGAGTTGGCGCTGCCCGACCGACAACGTGGAGCCGCGTTCGTTCACCGGAGTAGCGGTTCCGTCCGAAAGGTCATTCACAAAGTCGCCCAGCCCGATTTTCTCGATGGCGCGCTGGACGTCTTCGCGTGAAATCCCCGGCGTTCCGAGCTTGATGTTCGATTCGATCGTGCCGGTGAAGAGAAAGGGATCCTGCAATACGATGCCAAAGTGCCGGCGCAGTTCCTGCAAGTCGAGCAGGCGGATGTCCACCCCGTCGAGCAGAATCTGCCCGCGCTGGATGTCGTAAAAGCGCAGCAGCAGGGAAATGAGCGTGGTTTTGCCCGCGCCCGTGTGGCCCACAATCGCGAACGTCTGCCCGGGCTCGATCCGGAAGGAAACGTCGCGCAACACCCAATCCTCGTCGGCCGGTTGTTCGGCATTGCGGTAGCTGAACCAGACGTTCCGGAACTCGATCTCCCCGCGCGCTGCGGCCAGGCGCTGGCAGTTTTCCGCCGATTCGATGGTCACCGGTTCATCCAGCAGCTTGAAGATGCGTTCGCTTGCCGCCATGGCCGACTGCAAAATATTGAATTTTTCGCTCAAATCCTGAATCGGGCGGAAAAAGCGCTGCGCATACATGGTAAACGCGGTCAGAACCCCGAGTGTGAGCCCGCCGTGCAGAATGCGGTTGCCGCCTGCCCAGAAAATAAGGGCAATGGTGGCAAAGCTCAGAAACTCGACCGCGGGGTAGAACAGTGCATAGGCCAGAATCGCGTCACGCCAGGCCAGCATGTTGTCTTTGTTGCGCCGTTCGAATTCCGCGACCGCTTTGCGTTCGCGGTTGAACAGCTGAACGACGCTCATGCCGGAGATGTATTCCTGCAGGAAAGCGTTGATACGCGCGATGGCCGTGCGGATTTTGCGGTTGGCATCGCGCACGTAGTGCCGAAAAACGAAAGTCACGATCAGGATGGCCGGCAGAACCGCAAGCGTGTCGAGCCCCAGCCGCCAGTCAATCTTGAACAGCAGCCCGGCCATGACCACCAGCAGAAACAGATCGTTGATCATGGTGACGACGCCGGCAGCGAACAGGTCGTTTAATGCGTCAACATCGGTCGTTACCCGCGTGACCAGACGCCCCACCGGGTTGCGGTCGAAGTAGCTCATCGGCAGCCGCTGCAGGTGAGCGAAAATCCCGCGCCGCATGTCATACATCGTTTGCTGTCCGACGCGCTGCATGATGCGTATCTGCGCGTACTGCGCCAGGAAATCGAACAGCAGCACCAGAAAGAAAATGCCGGAAATAACCAGAATCCCGATCCAGGCCGCGTTCTCCGCGATACTGTGGTTCATCGCGGGGACGAAGTACCGGTCAATCGCGTTACGGAAAAGAATCGGCGGCGCGAGTTCCAGGGGCGTGACCACCGCCACTAAACCCAGCGCCAGCACCACCCACAACTTGTACGGCGCCATATACTGCAAAAGACGCCGCATCAGCCGCGAGTCGTACGCTTTTCCTAACGCTTCTTCTTCGTGCAAGTTACTCATGAAACCGTTTCGCCGCCCGCCGCCTACGCACGTTCCAGCTCTTCCTCCAACAGCTGTTTGTGATAAAGATCCGCGTAATATCCGCCGGCCGCCAGCAGTGCATCGTGCGTGCCGCGTTCGGCGATGCGCCCATCGAGCAGCACCACGATCTGATCGGCGTCACGCACCGTCGAGGTGCGATGCGAAATCAGGATGGTCGTGCGTCCGGCCATGATGGCCTTCAGCCGGCTCAGGATGCGCTCTTCGGTTTGGGTGTCCACGCTCGACAGGGCGTCGTCCAGAATCAGAATCCGCGGATCGCGCGCCACCGCGCGCGCAATCGCGGTGCGCTGCTTCTGCCCGCCCGAAAGCGTGATGCCGCGCTCGCCGACCATGGTCTCGTAACGCTTGGGAAATTCACTGACGTCGCCTTCCAGGTTCGCAATGGACGCCGCTTCCTGCACCAGCTCCTGCTGCAACTCCGGCAGTCCGAATGCGATATTGCCGCCGATAGTTTCGCCAAACAGATAGGTATCCTGCGGAACGAAGCCGATCGATCTCCGCAGCGCCGCCAGCGGCCACTCGCGCAGCCGCTTGCCGTCCAGATAGAGCTGCCCATCGGGGGCTTCCCACAAGCGCGCAATCAACGCCGCCAGTGTAGTTTTTCCGCTGCCCGTGGGTCCCACAATCGCCAGTGTCGAGCCCGCCGGAATCTTCAGATCAATGTCGCGCAGCACCGGATGCGAACCGTTTTTCGCGCTGCCGTTGGCTTTGCCTTTGCTCGAATCGCCGGAAAACGTGGTGGGATAGGTAAACGTCAAGCCGCGAAATTCGATTTCTCCCTCCGGCTTGCAGTCCGCCGCCACCGTCGCGTGCGCATCGTCGATCGAAGGCGTGGCGGTCAAGATGTAGTTCAACCGCCCCATGGAAGCAGCGCCGCGCTGAAAGATGTTGGTCACCCAGCCGAGCGCGATCATCGGCCACACCAGCAGCGTCAAATATGCGTTGAAGGAAATCAGCGCGCCGAGCGAAATCTGCCCGCGCAGCAGCTGGTGGCCGCCCTGCCACAGCACGATCAGGAACGTAGTCCCGATCAACGCCTGCAGCGAAGGCATGAACATGCTCCAGGTACGAATCAGTTTGATGTTGCGCGAAACGTACTCCAGGTTCGGCTCGTCGAACGCCTTCTTCTCCGCTTCTTCCTGCGCATAAGCTCGCACAATGCGCACGCCCGACAAGTTCTCCTGCACGCGGGCGGTCAACGTGGCCAGCGCGGCTTGGATCTTTTCATAGAGATCGTGGATGGTCCGCCCAAAAAACCATACGGCCACCGCCACCACCGGCGCCGGCAGCAACACCCACAGCGTCAGTGACGGCGACAGCGCGATCATCACCGCAATCGCGAAAATCATGGTCACGATTGTCGTCGCGCTGTACATGATTCCGGGTCCAAGCACCATGCGCACCGCGTTCAAGTCATTCGTTGCGCGCGACATCAACTCGCCGGTCCGGTTGCGTACGTAAAATTCCGGCTCCAAAACCAGCAGCCTCTTCAGCAAGTCGTTGCGGATGTCGAACTCGATGTCGCGCGAAACACCGATCAACTTCCATCGCGCGGTAAACGACAGCAAACCCTTGATCACCACGCACACCACTACGACCAGGCAATAGATTCCCAGAGTGTGCTTGCTGTTGGCCGCATAGTAAGGAATCGAGCGGCTGAGCGCCGACCCGTTCAGGCCAGGCACGAGCACCCGCTCATGCGTGGCGGAAGAATGTTCGAACGGCACGGGATTGCCCGCCAGGGTGTCGGTCATCACGCCGGTGGCCAGCGGAATGACGTTTCCGACGACGCCCATGAGCAGCACCGTCACCAGCCCCAGCACAATTCCGCCGGTATAACGCCGCAGATACGGCATCAAGCCGCTCAAATCCTTTTTGGGAGGAGCCGGCCGTGCATGAGCCTGGGTTGGAGCCGCGGCGCTCACTCTAATCGCGTCCTCACATGTGACAGCGCCGGCGATTCCAGCAGGAACTGCTGGTACGACCGATCCAGCGATTGATATCGCTTCGTTTTCGGATTCCACTGCACCGCGATCGGCAATACGTGCGAATCGGAAATTCCCTTTACCGGCGTAAGGTAAACCGTCAAACCCTTCACTGGATCCTGCTCGTGCTGAATGCGCCAGGCGCTAACCGGCTCGATGGGGGTCATGCCCAGATAACCTTTGGAATTTTTCAGATATTCGTCGCAAAGAAAAATCTGCATCCATCGGTCCTTTTGGTTCTCGACAATCGCGGCGCGCGAAACAATGATGCCGGTAATGTTGTCCTTCGGCGTTTTTGGCAGCACGTTGGCGATCAGGATTTGCTGCGCGCCGGTCTTCGCCAGGTCCCCGTAGGCGAGCACCGTCGTCTCCGAACCGAGCGAACCCTCCGCCGCGGACTGAATTTCCGGCGGAACCGCCGGCTCCCCGGCGGCAGCAGGTTCGTTCGGCTTTGCCGCCGGCTTGTTTTCGCATCCGGTGCACAGCAGGGAAGGCAGGAACACCAACAGTGAAAGCAGGTATCGGGAGATAAGGCTCATCACCTTACCAGACGAACATCGGGACACATTGTAAGCGTCTGTTTGCATGATTTGACGTGACAGACTGTAAGTCGCCCACTACAGACTAGATGCGGCCAGCGTGATTTCGACCACACGGCCCGGCCCACCGTCGTTCTCCACCGTGCAGACCACTTCCATGACCTGCGGCACATCCGGGCCCGCCCAGTCAAAGGCGTAATACAGCAATTCTAGCCGTTGCCCGCCCTTCGTGCTAGGACTGCGCGAGTCCGGCCGGCCGTAGAGCCGGACTGCGCGCGCGGCCGGATCACCGAGGCGCAGCCCTTTTCCCGTAGCCCACCTGATCCCGTCGGCCGCAACCGCACAGTTTTCCGATGGTTCGCGGCCGAGATGCCTGGTGATACGTATAGTCTCAATCAGGCCGGCGGAATCGGCCTCGACAACCAGGTCTTCGCCGCAGCGACGCCAGCGAGCCGAGCCGCTCTCCCGGTCGCGCTCGCGCGGCCTACCGAGGACCGCCTCGGCGCGGGCCAGCCGCGTTTGTCCGGGTGCCAGTCCAGCCAGGCGCGACTCCGACGCGTGAATGCCGGCGACCGGTTGGCGGGTCGTCGTTGTTTGCGCGGTTGTTCCGGTCGTGGCCAGCGACAGCAGGCTAACGCTGGCCGAGAATCGCATCCAAGCGCGCTTCAAAGTTTTCCTCTCCCTCGCTTGATAATTCATTTCGCTCGACCGGCAAGGCCCGCTCCACCGACTCGATCCAGTTGAACAGCTTCTGAATGTTTTCCCGCGTCTTGGCAGCATATTCGCGCCGGTTGGCCTCGACCGACATCCACTGCCTAAAGGTTTTCTCGACAGGATGATCCGAGCTGTCGAATGGATTGGAGGCCGCGCCCGGCGCCAGCAAACCCGCGTGCCCCGTGAAAAGATGCTCGAAACCCAAATCAACGCTGAAATTCCCGTCGGCATCTCCCGCGCCCGCGTCATAGAGCGGACCGCGGCAAATCAACTCGAGCGGCTGCGCTCCGTGCTGCCACTTCAGCGTTTCGCTGTCGAAGGTCCACAAATCCCACTGCGCCTCCACCAGATACGCCGTGTCCTCGTTGATGTGCTGCGCCGCGATCGCCGCCACCTCCGGCGCGCCAAACGTGCCTTCGCGGAAATCCCACTCTGCCACGGGCGTTTCCGTTGCATCAACGGCCTGAACCGTCAACTGATCGAAGCTGTTACGAGATTCAGAAAGCGGAGTGGTGGCCAGAAAACGCACAAACTGCGCAATCATGGTCTCGGTAGAAAACTCCCTCGTCCACAACCGCAAATATGCCCGGTTTGCCATCAAGGGGAATTATACCGAGGGCCTGTCAGCGGAGTCGAACGCTCGGCTGGCCTTTTGGCCGGGGACCCGGCGTGCGGCGACGCGCTTGCCGCGATGGCGAAAGCGTTGCGCGAAATTCTGGCTCTTGGGGTAAGGTTTTGGCCGCGGACCTGTGCGACAAACGGGCCGCCGTCTGTGGCGGAAGGCGCTATTCTTTTCGGGCGTTGGCAGACCTGCCGAACTCAGCGGTGATTTCCTCGAAGCGCTTTTTCAGCGACTCGCCGGCATTCGCAAACACTTGCGAGCAGGCTGCGCGCAACTTCTCTTCCGCCGATGCCGTGATCCCCGAAACCACATCGCGCGACTGGTGATCGAGCTTGGCGACGGTCGCCAGAATCCAGGTATTGGAAACGTTCTCCAGCCGGCTTTTGTACTCACCGGTGGCATCGCTGCTTAAGTTCTTCAAGTTCGCGCGCATTTCATTCTGCTGCTGCTCGCTGAGTGCTTTCCACGATTCCAGCAGCGGCCCAAATCCGGCCGTAATGGTTTCCTGCGCTTCGCGAATCCCGCTTTCGAGCGCACCGGCCATTCCCGCCCGGAACCGCCGCAGGAAGTCTTCCTGCTCGAGCGTCAACTGTCGCGCCAGCGCTTCGCGCGAAGCCAGAAACTCGCGCTGCGACTCCGCCGATGTCTGCTTCACGGCGTCGGCAAACCCGTCGAGCTCCCGCCGCCCGTGACGCTGGATTTCGTCCATGAACGCAGCGGTGGTTGTATCCGCCGCTTCCGCAAACAATTCCCGCGCGCGGTCGAACGATTCGCGCAGCGATTCCTGCATCTGCCCCTGCGTATGACTCACAAAATTCCGGCTCGAGTGGTCCAATTCCGCTGCAAACTCCGCCGCAACTTCGCCGGCTTTTTCGCGCAGCTGGTTCGCACCCTGCTCCGCCACTTTTTCCGTGAGAGAATTCAGCTGGGTCTGCACCTTCTTTTCGTACCATTCCGCCGTCTTGTAGATTTCTTCGCCGGCACGGTGGCGAATGTCACCGGCCTTGTTTTCCAGTTCGCTCAGGTTGCGCGCGATTACGCTTTGCGAAGAATCGTTCAGCAATTGTTCGACACCGCCCAGGTTTTCCCGGAAACGGCCGAGCGATTCCGCAAAAGCCTCATCCGCCGAATTGCGGATGCGGTCCTGCTGCAGCGCCAGGGCCGCGTCGAGCAAGGACTTGCCGCCCGCCAGGCGGTGCAGCGCTTCGTTGGTTTGCGTAATGTGCGGCTCCACCAGCCCACGCACCTGCTGGTCAAACTTGTCGGTCGCCGCGAAGCTGGCTTCATCAAACGAGCGGCGGACGCGCCCGTTCAGCTCTTCGAACAGCGATTCGCTGCGGCGGTGCAGCTCATTGCGGTGCAGTGTCAGCACATCGTCGAGTTGCGCCTGAAAGCCTTCGAGCGCCAGTTGCTGCGTAGTGCCCAGCCGGGAAGCCAGTTGATCCAGCTGAAACGCCGTTTGCCCTGCGCGTTCGGTGGCATGGTCGAGCAACCCCGCCTGGCTCTGCAGCTCCGTGCGCAACGACTGAAGCAGTTGCTGCACCTCCGCGACGACGTGCTGTGAGGCCTCGCGCAACGATGTCAAACGCTGTTCGGCTTCGGCGGAAAGGTGTTCGAACAGACGCGCTCTGAGCTCTTCGCCACGCTGCGCGACCGTCTGTTCGGTGTGAACGTTCAGCCGCGCAATCGCCGCTTCCAGAAACTCCTCGATCTGCACTCGGCTAGCTTCCAACTTGTCGTCAAATTGCGCCTTCATCTGCGTTTCGACATGGCCGACCGTTTCCGCGATCTGTCGTTGCGCCGTGCCGGCCGCCAGATTCAGCCGTTCATGTTGTTCGCCGAAAGTGTCTTCCTGCTTCTTGGTCTGGCCCTCCAGCACTGCGGAGGTCTGCGAAGCCTGCTCGCTCAGCCGCCGCTCGGCGTCCTGCGCTTGGCTCACGATCCGCCGCGCAACTTCCTCGGCTTCACGGCAAAGCTGCTGCACCTTCTCCGCGGCCGCACCGAATTGTTGCTCTTGCAAGGACCGTTGCTCGTTTCCAGCTTTGCAAAGCGAAACGGTCAATTCACGCGTCAGCTCGCGCAGATGCGGCGAAAGCCATTTCGGCAACTCCTCCTGCAAGGCCTTGGTCGCCGCCGACTGCGCTTTGTGGCTCCACTCGTCGCTCTTTTGCTGAATTTTCTCCAGCGAACGTTCACCTTCGTGTGCCAGTTCTTTTCGTGCGGCGGAAAACTTCTGCTCCCACTGCTCGCTGGCCGTACGATGTTCGGCGGCCACTGCGCTGGCCGCGGCTTCTCGCGCCGCCGCGCTGATCTGCTGTTTCGCGTCTGCCACCAGCCGCGCTACTTGCCGGGCAAGCTGCAGCGAAGCGTCGGTCGTGCTCGACGGAGCGGGCAGCACGTGCAGGGAGCTATCCACGCCGATCGCGGGCGGCGGCATTTCCGGCTCGCTCGCGCCGGCCTGCTGCGGCGCTCTTTCATCGGCCACGGCGTGAATTTCGTCTTCGCTTGCCGGGTACGCTTTCGCGTCGGTTGCCGGCGTCGCAAAGCGCGTCCAGTCCTCCGGCGGAAACCCAATGCCCCACACGTTCCCAGGCACTTCCAATTCGAGCGCCACCTGAAACAGCTGGCGAACCGTCCGCGGCCGCTGAATCCATGCCACGCGGCCGCGCACTTGCCGCGGCGGCTGACCCGCCTCGGCGTGCGGAATCTCGAGCGTCACCCACATGTTCTTGAGCACGTAGTGCTTCGACTGGTAACGGCAGCCATGGCAGTTGATGATCAGGCTCGACGTGCGCTCGACAAACGGCCGGCCGAGCGCGTCCACACCCTTTACCGCCAGGGGCACGGCTTGCACAATGCGAGAACTGCGCCGCTTGCGCAGTTCTTCACCGCTATGAATGGCGTTTTCCGAGACCATCTCCAGAGAATCGTCGGCATGTCCGTTGCCAAACTCGTCCATGTCCGACGTTTCTTTCCTTTGTCTATCCGGTTGGTCCTGTTGGTCTTAACGGTGCTCGGTCTTCGGTGCCTCAGAAGCTGCCTCGGCATGGGAGCGCGTTAGGAAAGTCCATGCCTCTTTAGCCACCCAAATCGGACCGACCAGCAAATACACCGGTCCCTGGAAGAAGGCGGGGTGATTTCCCTCCACCTTGTGGCCCAGAAACAGCAGCATCCAGCCGCCTAGAAACAGCGCGCCGCCCCAGATCCACTTCGTGAGCACGAGCAGCAGGATTCCTGCGAAAATCAGCGGAATTCCGATCCCGTGCAGCAGCTTGTTCCAGCCGGAAGCGTGCTCGTGATCGTACTGCGCCATGTAGTGCGCCAGTCCGGGCATAGCGCACCTCCTTGCGGGAGATTCGAACTGCGAAACCGGCGCCTTTCCAGACGTCGGGTCTTCTTGCAGGATTTTGACTCTATACCGAAAAAACTAAAATGGCTAGATTGAGCTAGGAGTACTGTCTTCTCGCTCTAGTACGCTTTCCCGGTTTTGGCGGCCCAACCCACTGCGCTGGCTAGAGATCGCGTCGGCCTTCCATCGCCTTCAGCATGGTGATTTCGTCGGCATACTCCAAGTCGGCTCCGACCGGGATGCCCACGCCGATCCGCGTGACCCGCACGCCAAGCGGCTTCAGCAGTTTCGACAAATAAACCGCCGTCGCCTCGCCTTCGGCCGTTGGATTGGTGGCGATAATAATTTCCTCGACCGTGCCGCCCTTCAAGCGTTCAATCAGTTGCTTGATTTTCAGCTGCTCCGGCCCGCGCCCCTGCAAGGGCGCCAGCGACCCGCCAAGCACGTGATACATGCCGCTGTAGCTCCGCGTTTTCTCTATGGCCAGGATGTTATGGGCTTCTTCCACCACGCAAATGGTGCGCTTATTCCGCGTCGGGCCCGTGCAGTAGAGGCACGGATCGGTATCGGTAATGTTGCCGCAGGTGCTGCATTCGCGGATTTTCTCTTTGGCATCGCGAATCGCGTCGGCCAGCGCCAGCGCGTCTTCCGGCGCGGCGCGCAGCAGGTGGAAAGCCAGGCGCTGCGCGGTCTTTTGCCCGATTCCGGGCAAATGCTTCAGTTGGTCGATCAAGCGTTCAACGGGAGCGGCAAAATCAGGCATGCCTCTGTGTAGCACACCCCGCTCGCAGCACGCAAACCGCCTGCGGACATGGATTGTTCGGAGGCGCCGACCCGCTCGTCTCCCGCATCTTCGGGCGGCCGAAGGACGTGTATTCATTTATGGCGACCAAGATGGGTATACCTCTGGATACTGACGCGCCACTCCCCGAAATCAGAGCTCGTGCGTTCCGGTTGCACTCGGCCGTGTCCAGCCTGACACGTACTTCGCCCACTCCAAGTCGGTAAGTCGTTTGGCTTCAATAGCTTGCTATTGGTGCGTCGCCTGCCTCTTCTAGGGCGTGTACCGGGAGGTTCCGATGCCGGAAGCCATGGTCAAACTGCCACCAGCAGCAATCCGTGAAGTGAGCCTCGACCCCGCGCTGGTACCCGTGATCTGCGCAGCGTTGCTCTACGCCGTCTCCTGGATCGTGGGCTGCGCTGGCCCGGCATCAGGCAAGCAGAAGGCAGCCGGAGCAGAGCAGGTCGTCCTGTCGCGCCGGCAAGTTTCGCAGGCCGCCGCGGATGCCAACGACAAATCAGTCGCGACGCACTCAGGCCGTCGACTGACGATTGAAAAAATGGTGCAGCGCGCCCGAACCTCAAGGCAATTTTCCAACGAGGAATACGGCGTGGCCTTTGACACGCCCACAGGCTATCTGCTCAAAGAAGGTGAACTGCCGGACATGGATCGCGGCCTGGGCTACCTCGGCCCCGTTCCCATGCATTTCGCGGAGCAAGGCGGCGTCAGACTCGCTACCGTCGAGCCGCCGACCGGCGTGCACACGGGCACCAACTTTGTGAACGAATTCTTCAGCGTCAGTGCGCTTTACGGATCGAACGCCGAATCCTGCGCGGAATTCGACATCGCTCGGGAATTCCGCGGCGCGAACCTCAAGCGTATCGTGGACGGCATTTCGTTTCACGGGGTGGAAGAAAGCGCCGCGGCCAGCATGCACCAATACACCGGCGTCTATCTGCACGGATACGCCAATGAAACCTGCTACGAAATCGGCTACGGCATAGCTACCATCGGCGACAGCGCGGCGCGCAACATCAAGCATGTCGACCCCGGCCGGCAACTCGCGCGGCTGGAGGAAATTCTCGGCACCGTTCGCATCGCGCCGCCAGAGTCCGAGCGCTCTACCGCCACCGACTAGCCGCCGGGCCAACCGGAGTTAGCTTCACTGCTCATCTGCGGGGAATCCGGATACACGCAGATCGACCTTCATCGGCAGGTCCGATCCACGCATGTTCACCGGACGAAATTGAACCAGAATCTCGATGCGCGGTCCCGGACTGCCGTTGGGATAGGAAACGCCTTTCACCGATCCCATGTGTTCGATCGGGCCGCTGCTGCGCGACTGCGAAAGACTGCCGGCGGAAATCGGATCGACCGAGTACGCATGATAGGAGAGCTGGTCGGCGTAGAACGCGCGGATGGACTCGCTGTCCATGTTGGTCGTGTAGCTCGCCGTCATCATCGAACTGCTCTGCTTTTGCACCCGCAGCGGCTGCCCTTCGATGTGCACGAGCCAAGCCGGCCAACTGACCGCAGGTCGGGGCCGCGGCGCCACCGGCCGGTCGTATTCTTGCATGCGCTCGGTGCTCTTTCGTTCCCACTCATCGGCTTTTTCTTGCGCCTCGGGCGAGCGCCGAGGCGCCGGCAGCGGAGGCAGGTTGTGCTTGTGTATGACCTCGTGCCCATAGCTGAGTTGGGGATGAGCTGTGAGCTTGATGTTCACACGAATCGGACCGTTCAGCACGCTGCGCCCAAAGTCCACACGAATGCTGGTGTAAGGTCCGGGTTGGCCGTTCGGATAGTTGTCGCCTTCCACGTGGCCCCATGCGTTTTGCGAAGTGCCGGACATGGTGTGTCCCGTCTCTAAACCGGCGGTCACAATGCGATAGTCGTTGGCCTTCAGCAGGTCCTCGTAATAAGTGTGGATGTGGGTCATGGCCGCGTGCGTGTTATAGGTGGCGAGCAGATAGTTGTTTCGCGATCCGTCGGCGCCCTGCCGGACCTTGGGTTGCGCGCCCTCGAGGTCCACCAGCCATGCCGGCCACACCAGCGGCGGCGCTTCCGAAACTACCGTCGGCTCGGTCCTCTGGGCTTTGCTGGCAAAGGCGCCCGGCAGCAACGAAAGGGAAGCAGCAAGGCGGAGGAAACGACGCTGGTATCGCACCCGACCTGGCCGCATAGTGCTGTCAAATCTAGCACGAAAAAATGCGCAGGTTAAACCAGCGCCAGCTCGAGCCCGTCGCCGATGCCGCGTGAACGAGCGTACTCGATGTGTAGGACGCGCCGCGGTTCGTCGGATTCTGACTTGCAGGAAGCGTGCAGGACGAGCGGGCGCATCGCAACGACGTCGCCGACGGCAACGGTGCAGGTAATCGCTCCGGACTCTCCGGCCTCGCCCCGACGCGCGATTGCGGAAACCGAAGCGAGGGAAAGGACATGCCTGGCTCCCGCCCGGCTGCGCTTCACGGTCGAGGAAGGTTCACTGAGCGCCGCGGAGAGTTCGGCGCGAGAAAACACGCTGGAAACAATTCCGTAGCCGCGTTCGCGAATGAACCGGACGGAATTCTGCAATTCGCTTATCGCGAGCAATCCTGCGGGTCAGAACAAGCCGGGGATTTTCAGGCCGGGGATTCCGGGAATGACGCCGCCGAGGGATTTCAGCTGGTCGGCGAGTTCGTCGTCCACGCGCCGCGACGCTTCGTTCACAGCGGCGCGAATCAGATCCTGCAACATTTCCTGATCCTTGGAGGCAAACACGTCGCGTTCAATGCGGACTTCGAGCACCTGCTTCTGGCCATTCATTTTCACGGTGACCATGCCACCGCCCGCCGAAGCCTCGATTGCAACGGTGTTCACCTGCCGCTGTAAGTCTTCCTGCACTTGCCGCAGCCGCGAAAGCATCTGTTGTAGCGCATTGACTTCCATCACAGTCCCTCTTCGCGCCGCTTCACTTCGGAAATCTTGCCGCCGAAGCGTTGCAACATCGAGCGGACCACAGGGTCGCGCTCGAACTTCGCTCGCAGCTCTTGGGAATCGGACACGCGCGACGCAGGCGTGGCCGTCGCTGCAACCGCATCTATCTTAGCACACACACGCACGGGGCGATTCAGCACTTTGCTCGCAGCGGCGCGAATTTTTTCCAACGCATCACGTCCCTCTACCATTTCCGCGAATGGACGCTTGTCAGCCGCAAAAAATATTCGCAGCTCCGCGCCGTCGAGCTCCCAACGATGACCGTGCTCGAGCAGCTCGCCCAAAAATTTTTGCTGCGCTTGAATCGCACCGCGAATTTCCATCACTTGTTCGTCGCCGATTCCCTTGCTAGCCAGGAATTGCGCGGAACCGTTGGTCTGGCCATCGGCGGGCGGGTTCTCTTGGCTGCCGATTTCCGCAGCAGCGGCATCCATCGGCAAAGCGCGACCGGCCGTTTCGGCAGATTCCGGCGCTGCTTGCGGTGCGACTTCGCTCGCTTGCTGCGCATCGCCGGTGGCCGGAGCAGCGGCCGGAGCGAGCGCAGGGGCGGCGGCAAAAGCGGGAGTTGCGGCGGAGGTGTTGGCGGGTTCGGAGGTCCTCCACGCCGGCGTTGGAAACATTGCCGGATGGTAGGGCGTTGTGGGTCCAGCCTGCGCAACGCGCGACGGCGCCAGGCTCGCGGCCGCCGCATTGGCTATCTCGTTTCCGGACGACCAGGCCGGTATTGCCGGAGCGGAGACCCTTTGACCGACCGCGCTTTTTGTGGCTGCAGCTTTGCTTCCGCCGCCGAACTCCGCGAGCAATTCCTCGAGCGGAGCCAGGCGTCCTGCGTGTATGAGTCGCAGCAAACCCATTTCAAGATGCACCCGCGGATCGGGCTTGTGGCGCAAGTCTTCGTCGGTCTCCAGAAGAATGTGGAAGAACCGCGTCAGGTCTTCTTCGCTGAACTGCGCGGCGGCCTTGGCCAGGGCGGGTCGCTGATCCTGGGTCGCGGTGATCAAGTCCGACTCTGCACCGCATACCCGCGTGATCAGGAGATTGCGCATGTGGCGAATCGCTTCGCGGCAGAAGTGTTGCAGGTTGCGTCCTTCTTTCTGGAAGGTGTGAACGAGCCCCAGCGCACGATCGGCCGACCCCGCAGCGATCGCTTCCACCAATTCATTCAGTGCATCTTCCGGCACGACCCCCAGCAGGTCGCGGACCTCCTTGTCGGGGATGTCGTCGCCGCAATAGGCGCGCGCCTGCTCCAGCAGCGAAAGGGAATCGCGCATGCTGCCTTCTGCCATGCGTGCGATGACCGCAACCGCGCCATCGGCGATGGTCAGGCCTTCTTGTCTGGCAATGTATTTGATGCGCTCGGCGATTTCGTTGAAGGTAAGGGCGCGAAAATGAAAATGCTGCGAGCGGGAGCGAATCGTGTCTTCGAGATTTTCCGGCTCGGTGGTGGCCATCACGAAGATCACGCGATCGGGCGGTTCCTCCAGCGTTTTCAACAAAGCATTGGAAGCTTCGCCCGTGAGCATGTGCGCTTCGTCCAGGATCACCACTTTGCTGCGTGCGGCCGCCGGGGCGTAACGAACCATTTCGCGCAGTTCGCGGATCTGGTCGATGCCGCGATTGGAGGCCGCATCAATTTCAATGACGTCCAGCGAACTACCCGCGGCAATCTCTTTGCACGAATCGCAAACGCCACACGGCTCGGCCGTCGGCCCCTTTACGCAGTTGAGCGCCTTGGCGAGAACCCGCGCGGCGGTAGTCTTCCCGACTCCGCGTGCGCCGGAGAAAATGTAGGCATGCGCCACGCGATCGTTCTTGATGGCGTTGGCCAAAGTTCCGGTGACATGTTCCTGGCCCACCAGGTCCTGGAAAGTCTGCGGCCGCCACTTTCGCGCAATGACTTGATAGCTCATGGGACGAAGTTTCGCACGTTCGCGCTCGGAGAAAAAGTTTTAAGTTGCCGAGAGAAGCAGATGGCAGGCTGACGCGACTCCGGCGATGGCAGCAGTGGAAGCCAAAGTTGCGTTGCTGCGAGGAACTTCGGGTGATCTGCGGCACCCGAGGTGCTCCCGGTACCGTTGCTCCCTTCCGGGCCTGGCGGGGTTCGCGGGACCTCGTTGCACAGAGCCCGAAGCTCCACGCTCCGGCAGTCGTTCATCACCACTGCCGGATTCAGTTTAACACACCAGTCGGGCAGCTCCGGGAGCGGGAGAAAGTGAAAAAATTCCGGACTACATCTTGTTCTTGGCGGCGTCGGGCGGAACCGCATCGGCCGGATTGACCCAGTTCACTTTGAACGGTCCCATGCCGTGAACCTGTACGATCGATGCGGTCTTGCTCAGAGCGAAGTGGCGCATCTCCTTCGGTATGCTGCCGACGTCGCCGGCGTTCATGGTTTGTAATTGAGTGGCATCGAATTTCTCGCCCATGCCGACTTGGAAGGTGCCCTTGAGCACGGTGACGTTTTCTTCGGTCGGATGCCAGTGCGGGGGGATCTTGGTGCCGGCGGCGCAGCGCAAGCGGAGTACAAACGGCGCGCCATCTCCGTTCATATCGCCGCTGACGGGAGCCAGTTCGCAGCCTTTGATGATCGGCGACCAGTTTAAATCGGCGGTGTGGACGATGCCGTGACCGCCCGACGCATCCTTTTTCTCCTGAGCGAAACCGACCACACAGAGGAGTGCAACCGAAGCCGCTCCGACTCCCAGGGCGTGTTTCATGTTCATAACGTTTTCCCTCCGTACGGAAACGATAAGATGTGGCGAAACATACGCCGGGCCCGGCGCGGGCGCAAGCTCCACCCCTTGCGGTCCGGAAATCACCGCAAGAATTCGCTTTTCTTCCGCTCAAATTTTGTTACGCTTGGGGCCGGGTGGAGATCCTCCTCCATCCTTCTGTCGGGTGCCGCAGCGCTCGGCGGGTCCGCGCGCCAGCGTCGCACCACGAGGCTTCTCTCTCCGCGTGCATCCACGTAACGGAACTAACTAGCCCTTTTGGCAACTCGCTTCGACGAGCCAGCCTATGTTCGGGGCAGGAGGAATCGATGAAATATTTCGTTCGGGCTCTGTTTCTGGTTGCGTTATCTTCACTCGCAGTCTCTTTCGTGCAGGCCGAACCCCGCCAGCTGATTCAAGGCACGCAGATCCATATCAAGCTTTTGGGCGATATCGGCACCGCGACCTCGCGCAACGGCGATCCGTTTCTCGCCGTGATCGCGCAGCCACTGACCGTGGGCGACCAGGTGATCTTGCCGGCGGGAACGCGGATTCGCGGAATTGTGACCAGCATCAGCCGCGCCAAACGCTTTGCGTTGTTCCGCGGTGAAGCTTACATGAACTTGTCTTTCCGCTCGATTGAAGTGGACAGCCGGCTAATTCCCGTGCAGATGAGCGTGCTGGCCGTTGAGAAGCCTTCGGAAGAGGGCGAAGGTCGGCGGCGCAAGGATGTTGACGTGACCGAGGGGCAGATGCTGCAGCAGAAGCACGACGTCAAAGGCGACATCGTCGCGGGCACGATCGGGACCGGCGGTGCGACGCTGATCGGGAAGCTGGCCAGCAACGCGGCAGCCGGATTCGGCATTGGACTCGCAGGCAGCGCGATTTATGTCTCCGCACGCAAGGGCAAGGAACTGAATTTGCCGGCCGAGACTGGGATGGTCGTGCGGATGGACAGCACGGTAACCGTGCCGGCGCCCGCAAACGCCGCGTCGGGAGCGACAAACGGACAATAGACAAACCCGAACGGATAAAGTGCGGGGGCTATGCTCCCGCACCTTACGAAGTTACTTGGCCGGATACCCGGGGTTGGTTTTCACTTCTTCGATTTGCTTGGTGTGACGTTCGCTGTGCGCGGCGATCATGAGGATGAATTCATAGGCGTCCCACTTGCCGCCGACCGGGCTGTCCACCGCATGTCCTCGCAAGTCTGCCGTCGACTTCAGGAACTCTTCGGTTTTCGCGCGGCTCTCGATGAAGTGTTTGATGGCGGCTTGCGGCGAGCCGAAACGATTGGTTGGTTTGAGCGGTTCGGGGGCCTGCACCTTGTTGCTACGATCGGGAACATTGGCGACGATTCCCGCGTCGATCTTGGCGATATCGCGATCCGGCGCCGCAGGGGCTTTCATCACGTTCTGTTCAACCGTGCCGCGGATGAAATCTTCAGACGCGGCGATGTGCTCCATACATTCGGCGATGGACCATTTGTCGGGTGCCGGCTTGAAGTTCCATTGTGCTTCGCTGAGTCCCTTGGTCGCGGCGAGTACGCCTTTCTTGCTGCTATCGAGTAAGGTCTGGGCTTTTTCCTTATCGGCTGCACTGGCGTCCTGCGCTCGTGCAGTTCCTGCCACCGCAAAACAGATTGCAGCTGCCGCCACCGCCACCGCTCCCATCCATTTCCGTCGATTCATGTGGTTTTCCTTTCGCTAGTTCACTGACGACCCGCCGCAGCAGCGCGCTCGGCAATCTCCTCGGGAGTCAGGTCTTCCAAATGACTTGCAATATACCAGTGATTTCCCCATCCATCCACGAGCGAGCCGGAGCGGTCGCCGTAGAACTGGTCGGCCACGGGCTGCAGTTGCTTGCAGCCGTTCGCCAAAGCGCGGGCGAAGACCGCGTCACAGTCCTCCACATAAAGGTGGTGGCCGACGGGGCGAGGTCCCCAGGGCGCGCGGCCTTCGCTTAGTTCAAAGACGGTGTCGCCCATGCGGACTTTGGCGTGGACGACGCTGCCGTCTCTGTCGGCGTGATTCTCCACGGTTTCCGCGCCGAACGCCTTGCTGAGGAAATCGAGAAAACGCGACGAGTCCTGGACGCTGAAATAGGTATTGAGGTCCTGCAGAGGTTCGGGTTTGTAGTCCGCTCCGCTGCTATGGGTCGCGATGAACCAAAAGTTACCGGAGGGATCTTGCACTCCGGCTTCACGGTCGCCGTAGTCGCGGTTGGCCGGCTCGTAGAGGGAGGTGCCCCCCGCTTTGAGCGCCCGCCGGTATGCTTCGTCGGAGTTCTGGACGTAGTAGTGCAGGCCCGTGGGCATGGCTTTCCAAGGGCCGTTGGCTTCGGCAAACTCGATGATGGACCCGCCCAGTTGAGCTTCCGCGTGGCGGATAATACCTTCGCCGTCGCGCATCAGGAAGCGCTCGGTGGCGCCGAAAGCGTTCTCGATGAATCTCTGAAAATCCGCCGCATGGTCGAGGATCAGGTATTGCGTAAGGCTGCGGAATCCCTGCGGGATGGGGCTTTTGGCTTTGCTCATGGCGTCCTCCGTGACAAGTTCTGTCGGCGGACATTCTGACTGCGCAAGGCGGTCACGTATTGTAAAAATTTGACCTAGGCGATCGAGCGACCTTCGCGGCCCGGGTTCAGGCCGAAATCGCTCGCCAGCAAGAATCAAACCAGCGGCAGATGGTTCGGGTGGCGCGGAAAATCCTGGTAATCGGCGAGATATTTGGAGGGATTGATGCCCGAAAAGGCGCGGAAGTCGTGGATGAAGTGGGCCTGGTCGAAATAGCCTCCGTCGAGAGCGACGCCAGTCCAGTTTACCGGCTGGCCGCTGGTGATGCAGGTCAAGACCCTTTGGAAGCGGCGGACGCGGCAGAACAGTTTTGGCGTCATGCCCACGTGCATCCTGAAAAGCTCGATGAAGCGGCGGGCGCTGAAGCCGGTTTTGTCAGAGACTTCGGCGATTTTGACGGTGGCCGGCTGCGCAAGGAAATTCTGCACCGCGTATTCGACGACCGGCTGACCGTCGAAGACGCCGGCGGCCCGCTCGAGCAGCGCCAATTCCAGCATACGCAACTTGGCTCGCGGATTGGGCGCCGCGAGCAACCGCTCGCGCAATTCGCGCGCGCGGAATCCCCAAAGATCCTCCAGGTTCAAATGCTGGTTGTGCAGTTCATCGCTGGGAAGCCCCAAAAAGGGAACCGCGCCGCCGGCGCGGAATGACGCGCCGACCACGCAAGTCTGTTCGTCGGTATCGATGACAAAGCATTTGGTCTGCGGGCCGGACAGACTGCAGGGACTGAATGTGGTCACTTTGCTGACGTCGTCGGGATCGTACAACCGCGTTTCGTCCTCGGCCAGGTTGATGATGAAGCTGACGCAGCCGTCCGGCATGAGGCGTTCTTTGGCGTGAGGCTTGGGCGGCTCTTCGTAATACCAGAGAAGTTCGACGAAGCGAGAGAGCGGCGGGGCGGGGGTGACATGCAGGTGTGGCATTACTAGGATTTTACTCCGGCCAGGCGAACCGGGCATTGCTTTTTGATCGAGATTTTAGCGATGCCAGGACGGTAGAAGTTTTCTCAATTTATGCGATTCGTTCTTTTAATTGACTGGTTTCTTGCTGGCGCGATACCCTTTCTGCGCGTATTGCAATGTCGTCTGCCCCATCACACCTCACAGGCTACACCCAATTTTTTCGAGGAGATTCATGTCCACTGAATTGCGGAATTTTCTTTCTCTTTCGTATGACGAGCTGGAGCAGCTGAACCTCAAGGCCAAAGAGCAGCGCAAGAACCGCGTCGCCCCGCACAAAATCCAGGAAGAGCGCATCAAGTACCTGACGGACGAGAAGCGCATCAAGGCGGTCACGGTGCTGTTCAGCGATCTTGAGGGCCGTTTGCACATGTTGGACTACGATAAGAAATTTTTGATCAAGAGCTGGGACAATCTGACGTTTGACGGCTCCTCGATTCGCGGATTCACGGCGCAGCGCGAAAGCGACTTGCGCCTCGGGATGGACTGGAGCGCATTTTACTGGGCGCCGACGGATATCTTCGGCGCCGGAAAAGTTCTGGTCTTTGGTGACGTCATAGACAAAGACGGCACGCCCTATGCAGCTGACATTCGCGGTGTCTTGAAAGGGTATGCCGACGGTCTCTACGACAAGAAAGGCTACACCCTCAATGCTGCAAACGAAATTGAGGGCTTTCTCTTCGCCGGAACCAACGCCGAACGCCGGTACCATGAGTCCGGCAAGTTTGAGTACGTGAATACCGGCGGCTACTACCACTCGCTGCCCGGCGATCCGCTGCGCACGTTCATTGACACCACGGCCGAAGTGCAGCGCGCCATGGGCTTCCAGAACGAGAAGGATCACCCGGAAGTCGCGCCATCGCAGTTTGAAATCAACTATGGCTATGGAGAAGTCGTCGCGGCGGCCGACCAGATTCAGCTGTACAAACTGATCTGCCGGCAGGTTGCGACGAACATGGGCTTCACCGCCAGCTTCCTGCCCAAGCCGGTCGTCGGCGTCAACGGCAGCGGCATGCACACCAACGTTTCCGTGAGCAAAGACGCGAAGAACCTGTTCTGGGATCCCAAGGGCGAAGAGAAGCTCAGCAAGTTTGGTTGGGAATTCGTCGATCGAATCCTGACGCACGGCAACGACATCTGCCTCCTTTTCAATTCGAGCGTGAATGCGTATCGCCGTCTGGATCCGCACTTCGAGGCGCCGAATCAACTGAACGCTTCCGCCACCAACCGTGGTGCCATGGTGCGCATTCCCATCGGCAACGAGCGAAGCATGCGTACGGAGGTGCGCGCCGTGGCTCCAGACGCGAACCCCTACCTGGTCCTGTACTCTATCTTCAAGACCGGCCTTGATGGCGACACGGCGAAAATCAAAGACCTGCGCTCCGCAAAGCGCTTTTTGCCTGACAACATCTATACCGCACTCGAGAACTTCGAAAAAGCGGATTGGACCACCAAACTGCTCGGCGCCGACGTGAAAGGCCGTTATGCGGAATTAAAGCGCACCGCCGCCGATCGCTGTTCGCGCAACCTCGGCACGGTGGTCAAGGCGCCCGAGGTGCAGTATCACCACGAGGTGTACAACCAGTTTCTGTGGAACCTGTTCTAGTCACAGCTTGGTCGCGCGAGGGCTGAAGCTCGGAAGCGCCCCGATCGGATCGGGGCGCTTTGCTTGCTGGGCCGGGTGTGTTCCGGCCGGCGTCGTGCGGGTTCGCCGCCGAAGTTCTGTCTCGATGCTCACCTTGCATTCCGAACACGCTGCCCCTACTCTTGAGAAAGCCTCATGGTTTTCTCGAATCAAATGAGCGAAAAATGCCCGAACTGACCCCCTACGTGATTGCTCAAGGCTTTATCTGGTATGTGGTGTTTCTCTTTTCGACCACTTGCCACGAAGCCTCGCATGCGCTGGCCGCAAAACTCGGAGGTGACGATACGGCCACTTTGGGGGGGCAGCTGACACTGAACCCGCTGCCGCACATAAGGCGCGAGCCGTTCGGGATGGTTCTGATCCCGTTGGTCGCGTTTGTCTTCACGCGGCAGATCATCGGCTGGGCCAGTGCGCCCTTCAACCCGGAGTGGGAGCGCCGTTATCCGCGCAGGTCGGCGTGGATGGCCCTTGCCGGGCCGGCGGCGAACTTTACGCTGATGCTGATTGCGGTCTTGCTGATTCACCTGGGAATCAATCTAGGGTGGTTTGAGCCCGGGCCCGATGGCCGGGTGGGGCTGTTGGGCGATGTGCTGAAGGCTTTCTATAGCCTGAATCTGCTGCTCGGAGTGTTCAATCTGCTTCCGGTTCCGCCGCTAGACGGCAGCACGGGCATCATGCTGTTTATGGGAGAGGGCACGGCGCGGAGCTATCTCGACTGGCTGCGCGCGTCTCCCTACCGGCTGGTCGGCTTGTTGGTTGCCTTTTACGGCTTCCGCTACATTTATGGCCCGATTGAGAACTTTGCCACCCGTCTGCTGATTTATGGCCGCTTCTAGCGCGTAGATTTGTGAAACGAGTCGCCCCACGGGAAAAATCAGTGCCTGAAAACCAGGGGCTGCTTGGCGTCCGGCGCGAGGCGCGCTACCAGGTAGCGTTCCGGCGGAACCCTGCCAAACGCAAAGGGAAGTGGTCCCCAGACCGAAGCGTAGAAGCCGGCGCCAGCTGGCTCTGACATCGTCGCGATGCCTCCCGCCAGCGGCAATTCTACAATCCTTACCTCGACAAGCACGAAGCCCGGCGGAGGACCAAAACTGTTGGTGGTGTTTTCCGGAATGATGAGAACGTCGCCAGCGTGAAACGGCGAATTGCGCAGGTCGGCCGGACGCGCGCCGGATTGCTGCAGGTAGTATTGAAACCCCCAGTGGCCCTCGAAGTACACGGTAGCCTGCGAATCGCTGACTTGCTCGCTCAATTGAGCAGCGGCGGTGCGTCCCGCATTGGCCAGATTCGCGTCCGCGCGAGTTACCCACATCGAGACGACGGCCGCAGCCAGCAGCGCGGCTCCTCGCCCGGCGATGGAACGGGGCGTATGGGCCCCGCTCCGGTCACCGAGATAACACGCGAGGAGGGTGGCGGCCGCGGGAATCATGGGAAGGACCGAGCGAGCGTTGATGGTCCAATTGAGGTAGGCGGCGAAGAAAAATGTCCCGCCGGCCCAAAGCGAAAGCAGGAGCCTTTCCGCGGTGATCTTACGGAGTGCCGAAACGACCAGGCCAACTGCGGACATTCCGCCCGCGATCCACAGCGCCATTTGCGCGCTGACAGCGGTCCATGCGGCCGCAGCCCGGGGGGTTTCAAACCAGGCTTGGTGGCCTGAAATCGCAAGCCCAGCCGCGACCGCGAGTACAGCGGCTGCGAAAATCGAGCGGCGCTTCCAAAGCTGCGTGGAAAAAAACAGGGCCGGGAGCATGCATCCGCCCGTAAACGCCAGTCCGAGCAGCGTTTTTGCCGGCAAGGAAAGTTCATGGCCACGGTTATGGAGGCTCGCATACTGGAAGGCATCGGAGAGCAGCCCGCGGCCGTAGAGACCGCGAGTCCAGTGCTGATAGAGGGCGAGCAGCAGTACGGGAATCGCCAGATAGGCGATGGAGGCCGCAACCCGCCGCCGTTTAGAGAGCGAGTATGCGACCAGCAGCGGTAGCAGCGCGATGCCGAAGTATTTGGTGAAAGCGCAAGCCGCGATGAATATTGCGGCGAGCGCGAACTGCCAGTGCTGGCCCGAGTCTTCCGCTTCCAGCCAGAAAACGAGCGCCAGCATCCAGAACGCGAGCATCAGGATGTCGCACATGACGGTAGTGCTTGAGACCAAAAAGCCCGGACTGAACAACGTCGCCAGCGCAGCCAGCAAAGGCCAGCGGGTGATGCGGCCCGCTAAGCGGTAGGTCCCGAGGATGACGATGAGCGCCGGGAAAACCAGCGCCAAGTGCAGCGCGCTTTCCCGCCAGCCGAAGATCCGTCCGAACAGGGCCAGGTAGTACGAAGCGAGAGGCGGGTTTTTTGTTACGTCGGCGATTGGCGTTTCCGTGGCGTACCAGACCACGCGAAAGCCGTAGGGATCGAGCGGGTGCCGCGCGATGTGCTGGGCGGTCCAGATGAACAAAGGGTCGTCCATGTGGAAGGCCTTGCCGGAAAAAGGCAGGAGGCAGGCGAGGGTCAGAAGGGTGAGCGACAGGACGGAATGGAGAGCGGTCCATTTCGAGAAAATGGCAGAGAGCAGGTGTGGATCATGGGCGGGCGGCGGCGCGTCCGTCACGGATACCTCGGCAGATTGCGAACCTCCCTCCGATTATCGGGCGAGACGACGCATCTCGGTCTGGAACCTTCTTACAAGCGGGCGTTTGAGTTAATGCCCGGCGGCTTTGCGGGCCTGCCAGAGATGACGGCGGTCGTGGGCGGCAATGATGCGGAAGGCGGAGTACGCGTTGTAGTGCATATTGGCGAAAGGCGACTTCATCTTTTGCTGGTCGATGGCCTTTCCGGCGGAAGCATGGACCAGGCCGAGCAGTTCGTCGTGCAGTCGCTCGAACTCGTGCAGCGTCGGTTCCAGGTCGGCAGACTGCACTGGCTGCGCCAGCTTCGGCGTTTTCAACTTGAGGAATACCGGCGGCTCGAGGCTCCAGGCGAGAAGCCGGCCGGCGAAGTCCAGTCTGTATTTCTGGTCGGATCTCGCGGGCGCCTGTTCGATGGCCTGGCGAATGCCCGGCAACATGGCTTCCGTCGCCAGGTTCAAATGCACGACGCATTCGAGCGCCGACCAGCTCGCCGGCGCGGGCCGCTTGCGCAAAGCGTCCTCGTTTGTATAGGTCAGAAGGTTGCGAGCTTCATCGACGGCGAGGCGAAAATCGCGAGCGCAGGCTTGCAGTTCGCTAGAAATCAGTTGAGGCTGTGAGGGGGCCATGGCGATCGTCCATCGTGGAGGATCCAAGGTGGGGCAAACCTTTCCGCTAGTCTGCCACAACCGGAACCGGCCGTGCGAAATAGTTTCGAGATGGGGCCGGACTGGCAGGGTTAAGGGTTGTAGTCGGCACCCGGCCAGCGCGGTTGTACAAACAGGCCTCCGTCCACGCCGAGAGTCTGGCCGCTGATGAAGGAGGCATGGTCGCTAAGCAGGAACTCGACAGCCGCGGCGACATCGGCTGGCGTGCCGATTCTGCCAAGCGGAGTAAGGCCAGCCCAGGTTCCGGCGAAGTCGGGAAGTTCGGCCTGGGTGCGTTCGGTATCGATGGCACCCGGGGCGACGCAGTTGACGCGGATGCCGAAAGGCCCGAGTTCGACGGCGCACGATTTGGTGAACATCTCTATGGCGCCCTTGCTGGCCGTGTAGGAAGAAAGGTTCGGGAAGGGGACCTTGTTCGAGCCGGAGCCGATGTTGACGATGGCGCCCTGGCCCTGGTCTTTCATGTGGCGGGCCGCCCGCTGGGTGCACAGGAAGCAGCCGCGCAAATTGGTGGCGAGAACGCGATCCCAGTCGGCCTCGGCGAGCCCGAGCAGAGGTTTAAAGACCTGCGTGCCGGCGTTGTTGACAAGAGCATCGAGTTTGCCGAACTCGGAGAATATCTTGCCAAACATTTCGTCTACATCGCCGGCGGCAGAGATGTCGGCATAGACGGCGAGTGCACGGGTGCCTAGGGAACGGAGTTCCAGGGCGAGATTTTCCGCGGCGGGCGCGTCCACCTTGTAGTTGATAGCGACGTCGTAGCCGGCGCGGGCCAGGCGGAAGGCAATCCCTTTGCCGATGCCGGAATTGGCGCCGGTGACCAGCACCGAACGACGAGACGTCATGATCGACAGCCCCCATCAGCAAGCGAAAGCCCGACGGCTTCCATCATCATCTGCCATTTACAACGGCCATGGCGAAGCCGTCGTAACCCTTGCAGCCGACCGTTTGCAGTGCGGTTGATGAAATACGCGGATCCCGCGACATCAGGTCAAACATTCCGCGTGTGCCCTGGATCGCCGGGTCGGTGCTCGAAGCGTCGGCGATTGCGCCATCGCGCACGACGTTGTCGACGATGATCAGGGTGCCCGGGCGGGAAAGCTTGATGGCCCACTCGAGATACTGCGGATTGTTGGGCTTGTCGGCGTCGATA
>Ga0306926_10000745_pt1 | contig 31140 bp, 28 predicted proteins | sample flu12Cox44000178_FD_203759 | JGI IMG/M metagenome (GOLD analysis project Ga0306926, IMG submission 203759) | Lab enrichment of tropical soil microbial communities from Luquillo Experimental Forest, Puerto Rico - flux8day.12C.oxic.44.000.178 (v2)... | ecosystem: Environmental > Terrestrial >...
CCTTCAGCTGCCAGGGCATGGCTCCCGTACCGCCACCAGCCAGGGCGGTGCCGCTATTCGCCGCGGCCACGAAGATGGTATTGCCGTCGCTAGCAGAGCCCCATTGCAAGCCGCCAGTAATGCCGCCGGGCGCGACTTGGGTATTCCAGGCAAGAGCACCGGTCTTGATATTGAAGGCCCAGAACATGCCGCTCTTCTGTCCGGCGCCCACGAGCCCGCCGCCTACCAACATCGGGCCTTGCGCAAAATCGTAGTCCGGACCGTACTTGGCCGGGTTGCCGTCGGGGTTCGGGCAGTTGCCGTAGATACCCTGTGGGAAAAACGGGGGACCCGGCAAGAGCACGAAGCCTGGAGCGGAGAGACCGCAGCCGACGTTCCACACATCCTTAGGCAGGCCTCGCGCTGCCCAGTTGATGGCGCCGGCGTCGATGTCCAGTGCGATAACAGAATCGAAGTGATTGTCCGGGCTCATGCAGCTGGATGGCGGCGCCGCGCTCAAGAGACAGTTCAGGACGGTCGGCGGCACGGCGTAGTTGTTGCCAGTGGCCATGAAGATCTGGTTGCTATCTTTGTCCACAGCACCGGTGCTACCCCAGACGCTGCCGCCGTAATAGCCAGGAGGCACTGTGTAGGTCTTCCACTTTATGGTGCCGCTGCGCACATCCAGCGCCACCACGCTCCCGCGAAACTGCCACTGCCAGTTTGCCGGAGGCACGAAAGCAGCGATCAGTTCTTCGTTGGAGGCCACGCCCACGAAGGCCGTGTCTTTGTACACGACCGGCGAAGTGGTCACGAATGACAACTGGGTGTCGTCCACCCGCGTGGTCCAGACCGGGTTCCCGGTATCCTTGTCCAATGCGAAGACGCGCGCCGGCTGCGGGGCAGGCTGGCCGAAGGCCTGGATAAACCTTCCGCTCAGGTTGCCCAGGATCAGAAGCTTGCCCGCCACTGCCGGCGAGCCGCGCGCGACGTCGCCCTTTATGCCGGTGTAGTCAGAGATTGGTCTTTTCCAGAGCAATCTACCGGTGTTTTTTTTCGACCTTGTAGAGGAAGCCGGCCGAATCCGGAAAGTACAGATTGTTGCCGTCCACCGTGGGATGGGCTGTGACATCGCCATTGGTATCCAACGTCCATTTCAGTTGTAGCGAGCCCACAGTATCGGCACTGATGCGGGTCTCATTACTTTGGTAGCGTGAATTGTTGAGATCTGCGCCGGCGCTAGGCCAGTCGGCGCCCACTGCGGTGTGAGCAACCACTGCGCCGGCTGTTGCTGCGCTAGCGAGAGTCAGCAATTTCGACTTCACGTAGCCCTCCCTACTCTTGAATTCCCCACGGTTCCGGGGGTGGAACCCCAAGTTCCACAAGTGAAACTTTCTCGTTTTTTCGATGATCTATTTTGTTATTTTCCGCCAATCGTTTGCTCTTGCGTGCCACGCTCTGGGTGTTTTCTCATGACGCGCGATATGGCAATGAGCAGCGAAATGATGTGGGATGAGACTCTTAGACTTCTTGTCGGTTCTGCTCCGGTGGCGAGCAACTAGGTCATCGCCGAAACCGGCGACTTACGACGGCGACGCCAAGAGCGACATCCTCTGGCGCGACAGCAACGCCAGCGCGGTCGCGATTTGGTTCATTAACGGCTTCCAAGCCGCTTCTCGAAATGTTGGGAACATTGCGCCGAGCTGGACCATCCAAGGCAGCAACGGCGATTGAGCGCGGATAGCGCCGGCTGGCTTCTTTTTTCGGGTGACCGTCGATTTACACTAGCAACTAAAGACCCCATGCCGCACGACATGAAGACGAAACTCATTTCCAATCTGCGCTACGCGTGCGGGCAAACTTCCCCGTCGATGCTGATCCTCTCGGGCGCGAGGAGCTTGAGCCGACCGTCGGCTCCCGTGGCCAACGTTAGAATATAGAAGTACGTCGCTTGGTCGTCGGTTGCCTCCATAACCGGGGAGGGCGCCGACACCAAGAGCAGTCCGCCGCATTCTCCGATCCAGTCGATGTGACGGTGCCCGTGCATCAGCACCGCTCGGCCCGACAGTCGGCGTAGCCGGCGGATGAACCAGCTGCCGTTGATCAGCGCCGTACCGATGCGCTCGGACAGCGCCTTCGCTGTGCGCGGGTATTCGATGACATGGTGGTGGAGAGCGATGAGCCAGCAGGCGCGCGGGTAGAGCGCCGCCGCAATCTCGATTCCCCTGACCTGATCGGTCGAGATCAAGCCGAGCGCGTTGGTGAAGGAGAAGTGGGTCTCGGCATTCGAGTTCAACAGGATGATGCCGAGACCGTCCGGTCGATCCGGCGGCACGATCATGGGAAAGACATCTGCCCATAGCGCGCCGAGCCGCAACGAGAGCCGCCAGCGTCCGGTGTCGGCGAATGTTGCGATGTCCGCGCCATGCGGCTGCAGCGAATCGGCGAGCGTCCCGCCCAAACGCGCGCCGGCGCGGTCGAGGACGCGCACGCGCGAACCCTGAAGCGCGGCGATCGCCGATAAAGCCCGCATCTCGCGCAGCCGCTTCTTTGGGCTGGTGGGCAGATCGAGCCGCGCCGGGTTCGCGCGATCGACGACGTTGAGATCGTGGTTGCCGGGCAGCACGAGCACGCGTTCGGCGAGGAGCGGGTGCTGGGCCAAGATATCGAGAAACTCGGCCCACTCCACGGAACGGCCCGCATCCGTCATGTCACCTGTGACGAGGATCGCGTCGAGCGGATCGCGCGCATGGATCGCGTCCAAGCGAGCAAGCACTTTTCTGAGCCGCTCGTTGCCGCGCGGTCCGATGCGGCCGCTTTCGATGCGAAATCCGTAGCGCTCGCCAACGGCATGAAGGTCCGACAAATGGGCAATGCGCCATGCGCGACTTGCATCGCTGCGCGCAGCGAAGCGATCGAAATCCCGCGGCTGGTCCATGGTCGCGTCGGCGATGGCCCAGCCGAGCGCCGCCGCGGCGAGGTAGGAGGCGAGCAAGACGACGCTGTTGGCGAGCGCCACGGAAGCCAGCACTTGGGGAGAGGCAAAATCCGAAATATCGCCAGCCCAGAGCGAGCCCGGCCAGGCAAGCATCAGTGCCAGCAACGCCAGTGCACAGATCAGAAGTCCCGCTGCCAGCGCGGTACCGGCGCGCACCATTGCGCGGTGCGCTTTCGCGTACGGGGCTGGCACGAACTGCTCGATGAGATGCTGCAGTCCTTCCCGGCAGGCGGCGTAACCAGGCTCGACGGCGAGGGAATGCAATGACCAGAAGCTTTTTTCAACGAGGCGCAGCAGCGGCCGACCGACGAACCAACCTAGCGCGAGCAGGATTGCGAGAAACAAAGCCGACCAGACGCCGGCGAGGAGCGAGCTGATCTTTCCCGAGACCTTGCCTGCCCATGCCGATACGACGAGCGGGGCAATTCCCAATACGAGGGCCGGAACGATCAGCAGCAGTATCCAGGCCAGCGCCAACTTGGGCAAGCTGATCTCGGAAAGCAAACTTCCCGCCAGCGCGAGCAGCGAGCGACGTTTGGTGCTCGACGCATCGTCCTCGAGGTCGCCGCGGCGTGGATCGATCACCGGTTTCATCGGTCGCATGAAAAATGCCGCATCCCCGCGGCGATTGCCACGACTGTAATCGACCTCATTTTACGCCGGATTCCGGAGACCACGACAGGTTGGTAGATTAGCTCGCGACGAAGACGATCGATATCGGCGCGTGCTCGAACACCGCGCCGGCGGTATCGCCGAAAAAAGTTTGTCGCCGGGGCGCCGCCCCACCCCCATGATGATGACGTTGCTTCCCGCCTTCCTGGATTCCGTAACAATCGCCTGGTCCGGCGCCACGTCGGCGCGCACCGCGGTTTTGATGGACACGTCGTAGCGGCCGGCCAAGTCGACGATATCCTTGACGATCGCCTCCTCATGCCGGCGCGCGCGAAACGTGCGCCGCTTGCGCGCGGCACGCGCGCCCGGATTGCTCACGTAAAGCGCGGCGAGAGGACAAGCGCAGGCGCCTGCGATCGCAATAGCGACCTCGGCGGCACGCCGTGACACGTCGGTTCCATTCACCGGCACGAGAATGTGCAGCGAACTCCGCTCCGGCTCCTGCAGATGCGCGTTACTCCCTGCGACGAGCGCAAGCGGGCCCTCGAAGGCGGATGCGATGCGCGCCGCCTCCGCATGGAAGCCGCTCTTGGCGCGCGTGCGTTCGATACCGACGAGCAGGAGATCGTAGCCCTTCTTGGCTTCCTCAGCGATGGCCTCGACGCTCGGTGCCTCGACCTTGCGGATCGTCACATCGACCGCCGCCGCGGCGTCCGTCCCGGTGCGGCCGCTACCTTCGGCCGCCGTCTTCACGGCCGACTCGGGCAGGTCGCTTGCGTCCGGCGCGCGTTGCTTTTGCTGATCGTTGCGTCCGTCGTCACGGGAGAGCGGCACGACCGTGATCGGGATGCCACGGCTGCCGGCCAACAGTCCGGCCAGGCGGGAAGCGAATTTTCCGTTGGGACTTTCGTCCACCGCGAGCAACAGGCGCTCGAGGTTGGACACGAAGCCCTTGGCCTCGAATTCCTCGCGCTCGAGCCGCTCCTTTTCCGCCTTGCGCAGCGGCACGCGCGCCAACGCCCAGCGCAGCATCGGCGGCATCGCCATGGTGGTGACCAGCGCCATGGCCACGATCATCGTGTAGAGATTCTGGCTGAGCGCGCCCATGGAAAGCCCGATCGTGGCGATGATCACCTCGGTCGAGCCCCGCGCGTTCATCGCGCAGGCCAATGCCAGCGCCTCGCGCCGGGTCAGCCCGCCGATCTCGCCGCCGATGAAGGCGCCGGCGAATTTGCCGAAGCTCGCGATCGCGATCAGGCCCAATGTCATCGCGGCCAGCTGCGGATTGCCCAGCACGGTCAGATCGGCGGACAGGCCGGCAATGCCGAAGAACACCGGCATGAAGAACGCGAGAATGAGCCCGCGCAGCACCTCGTCGATGTGCTTGGTGAGAATCGGCGATTCGCCGATCAGGATGCCGGCGACGAAGGCGCCGAGCACGGTATGCACGCCGACGAAATGCGTGGTCAGCGCCATCACGCCCATCACCACCAGGATCGCGGTGATCACCGGAAAATCGCTCTCGAAATTGTCGTTGGTCCAGCGGATCAGGAAGAAGACCAGGCGGCGGCCGATCGTAAAGCTTGCAACCAGGAACAACGCGGTGCCCGCCACGCTTTTGGTAACGCTGATCGGATCGATCGTGCCGGCCTGGGCGAGGCCAAACGTGATCGCGACGATGACCCAGCCGATCGAATCCTCGCAGATCGCGGAGGCGACGATGATCTGGCCGAGATCGCGGCGCGTGAAATTCATCTCGCGCACGATCGCCGCCACGATCTTGATCGAGGAAATCGACAAGGCAGTGCCGAGAAACAGCGCGGTGAGAAACCGGTGTTCGGGACTGGGAAGCAGCGAAGCGGGCATGAACTCGCCGAGCGCAAACCCGCAGGCAAACGGCACCGCCACGCCGGCGAACGAGACGCTGAGCGCGGCGCGCCCGACCGTGCGCACCAGCTTGAGGTCCGCCTCCATGCCGGTGAGCAGCAGCAGCAGGAGAATGCCGAACTGCGCGATGCCGTCGAGCATGGCCTTCTGTTCGGGCGTGCTCGGAAACAATGCGTGCTGAAATTCCGGTAGCAGCGCGCCCAGCGCCGAGGGTCCGAGCAGGATGCCGCCGAGCAGCATGCCCATGACCGAGGGTTGCCCGATGCGGTTCATGGCTTCGCCGAGTAGCCGCCCGACCAGCATCAGCGTGACGAGCTGGGCGAGGAAAATGACCTCAGAGGGTGCGCTGCCGTGGCCCTCTTGCGCCGCGAAGAGGGCGCCGGCAGTCAGCAACAAGCCGGCCATGCCGCAGGCGAGGGGCCATGCGAATCGGAGAAGACGAGGCGGGGAGCCGCTCATGGGTGACTAGTGCCGCGAACCCCAAGTTCGCACGCATCATGCCGCAAACGGGTTTGCAAACTTCGGGTTCAAAAGCGGCACTAGAATCATAAGAGTTGCTGGTGTCCCTTTGATTCCGAAGTTCGCATTCGAGGCGGCCGCAAGGACGTGCAAACTTCGGAATCGGGACACCAGCCTCAATCCGGGCCCGAGGCGATTGTTCCCTAAGCTTCAAATACTTGGCTCACCGCGCGTTCCGGCCGCGCTGGGCGGCGGGATCTGCAATTGCAAATGATTTGCAACAACGCTATGCAAGCGTGCCCGGGTCCCCGCGCTTCGAGGCACGATGCAGGAACCGCGATTGCCCGCTTCAGACCTTTCCCAGCCCGGCTGGCGCCGCAGCCGCAAAACGCCCTCGCTTGCGGAGGTGTTCGGTTCGATCGCTACACGGCCGCAGGGACCGCTGTGGCGAAAGCTTCTCGCCTTTCTCGGTCCCGGCTATCTGGTCGCGGTCGGCTATATGGATCCCGGCAATTGGGCGACCTCGCTCGCCGGCGGCTCGAAGTTCGGCTACGCGCTGCTTTCCGTCGCGCTTCTCTCAAATCTCATGGCGATCCTGCTGCAGGCGTTGTGCGCCCGGCTCGGCATCGGCGCCGGGCGCGATCTCGCGCAGGCGTGCCGCGACGCGTTTCCCCGCGCCGTGTCCTGGCCGCTCTGGCTGCTGGCGGAAATCGCGATCTGCGCCACCGATCTCGCCGAGGTGATCGGCACGGCGATCGGGCTGAACCTGCTGTTCGGCATCCCGCTGGAAATCGGCGTCATCATCACCGCGCTCGACGTCTTTCTCATTTTATGGATGCAGCGGCTCGGCTTCCGTTGGCTGGAAACCTTCGTGGTGACGCTGCTCGGGGTCATCGCGGCCTGCTTCGCCGTGCAGATTGCGCTCGCCAATCCTGACTGGCGCGCCGTGATTCTCGGCTTTGCGCCGACCACAGAGATCGTGCGCAATCCCGACATGCTGTATCTCGCGATCGGCATCATCGGGGCGACAGTGATGCCGCACAATCTCTATCTGCATTCCGGCGTGGTGCAGACGCGCCGCTTTGGGGAGACGGTCGCGGACAAGCGCGAGGCGATCAAGCTCGCCACGCTCGACTCGACGATCGCCCTGATGTTCGCGCTGCTGGTCAACGCTTCGATCCTCATTTTGGCGGCCGCGACGTTCAACCGGGCAGGGCAGACCGACGTGACCGAGCTCGGGCAGGCGCATTCGTTCCTCGCTCCGCTGTTGGGCTCGGCGATCGCGCCGACGCTGTTCGGGATCGCGCTGTTGTGCTGCGGCATGAACTCGACGGTGACGGCGACGCTGTCCGGCCAGATCGTGATGGAAGGCTTTATCGACATCCGCCTGCCGGCCTGGGCGCGCCGGTTGATCACCCGCGCCATTGCCATCGTGCCCGCGGCGGTGGTGACGATCTGGTATGGGGAGGCGGGGACCGCGCGACTTTTGATCTTCAGCCAGGTGGTGCTCGGCCTGGCGCTGCCGTTCTCCATCGTGCCGCTGGTGATGTTCACGGCGCTGCGCGCAAAGATGGGTGCCCTGGTGGCACCGCGCTGGGTGAGCAGCCTCGCCGCGCTGATTGCGGCGGCGCTGATCGCGCTTAATCTCAAGCTGATCGCCGATCAGGTGCTGGCGTAGGGGCGCTCATTCATCGGGGTGGTCCTCGAACTCGCGCCCGCCGCGCTCCTCGCCCCGGGGCCGTTCCACCCGTTTCCAGCCGTCCGGACTGAGCCGCTCCTGGGGCAGGAAGCGGCCCTTGTAGTCCATCTTGCGCGAGCCCTTCACCCAGTAGCCGAGATAGACGTAGGCCAGCCCCATGCGGCGTGCCCGCGCGATATGTTCGAGAATCATGAAGGTGCCGAGCGAGCGCGGCGCCTCCTCCGAGGCGAAGAAGGAATAGACCATAGAGAGGCCGTCGCTGAGCACGTCGGTGAGCGCCACCGCAAGCAGCTCGCCCCCGCCGCCCCCGCCCGCCGCGCCGCTCCCGGCCGCCGCGCGCTCCGCGCCGCGCCGGCGATACTCGACCATGCGCGTCTCCACATGGCTATCTTCCACCATCATGCAGTAATCGAGGACGGACATGTCGGCCATGCCGCCGTCGCGGTGGCGCGCGTCGAGGTACGAGCGGAACACCGAATATTGTTCGCCGGTGGGCACCGCCACCCGCATCTCGCCGACCACGTCGGCGTTGCGCTCGAGGATGCGCCGCATGCTCCGAGTGGGGCGGAAATCCTCGGCCACGACCCGCACCGACACGCAGGCGCGGCAATGCTCGCAGGCGGGCCGGTAGGCGATCGACTGGCTGCGCCGAAAGCCGCCATGGGTGAGCAGATCGTTGAGTTCGGTCGCCCGCTCGCCCACCAGATGGGTGAAAACCTTGCGCTCTTCCTGGCCCGGCAGGTAGGGGCACGGCGAGGGCGCCGTCAGGTAGAATTGCGGCGTGTTGCGCGAGTGCTGGGTCATTTCAAGCCCTGGCCGCGGCGCAGCGCCTGCGCCCGCGTCATATTATTAATGACGACGGTCCCCACCAGCATATCGTGCAACAGCCGCCGGCGCTCGTTGAACAAGCCGACCAGCAGGATCAGCGGGGTCAGGAACGAGACGGTGAGCCAGTAGACGATCGCGTGCACCGCGCCGAGCACGAAATACGCCGGCGCCCCATACCAGGTGCGCATTTCGAGGTCCATGGCGCGCATGCCGAGCGTCGCCGAGGCCGGGCTGCCGAAGGTCATCCCGTAATAGGCAATCGCCCAGATCACCGTCGCCGGCCACATCAGAAAGTACAGCAGCCAACCCAGCCCGAACGTGACCAGCCCGACAATAAAGATAAAGAGTGCGGCGAGCAGCACCGGAATGCCGATGATGATGAGGTCGATCAAAAAGGCGATGCAGCGGCGTGCCAGCACGCCCTCGAACAGTTCCGGATTGGCGATGGGGTCGTAGGCGTGCGGCTTGACCTCGATCGACACGCCGATCCTGCGCGGTTCACCCTCGGCCATGCTCGGCGATCCCTGGTATCCTTCAATCCGGCGACAGACGGAGAATAAACGGTCGCCGCGCCAAAGGCACGGGTGTTTGTCGCCGCCACGGCCGCCGCCGGGAGACAAGGCATGAGCATCACCCTGGCCGACATCGAGGCGGCGCGGCGGCGAATCGCCGGCGCGGTGCTGCGCACCCCGATGCTGCCGGCACCAAAGCTCTCGGCGCTCACCGGCGCCGAGGTGTATGTGAAATACGAAAACCTCCAGGTCACCAATTCCTTCAAGGAGCGCGGCGCGTTCAACAAGCTCGCTGCGTTGGACGATGCGGCGCGCGGCCGGGGCGTCATCGCGATGTCGGCGGGAAACCATGCGCAGGCGGTCGCCTATCACGCCGCGCGGTTGGGCATTCCCGCGACCATCGTGATGCCGGTGACCACGCCGTTCGTGAAGATCGAGGCCACCGCGAGCTGTGGCGCGGAGGTCGTACTCGACGGCGAGACAGTGGCCGAGGCCGAGCGCCGCGCGGACGTGATCGCGCGCGAGCGCGATCTCGTCTTCATTCACCCCTACGACGATCCGCTGGTGATCGCGGGGCAGGGCACCATCGCGCTGGAAATGCTGGAGGAGACGCCCGACCTCGACATGCTGGTCATTCCGATCGGGGGCGGCGGGCTCATTGCCGGCAACGCGGTCGCGGCGCGCGCCCGCAAGCCATCGATCGGGATCGTCGGCGCGGAGGCCGCGCTTTACCCCTCGTTCTGGAACGCGCTGCGCAACGACAATCGCCCGTTCGGCGGCGCGACGCTGGCCGAAGGCATCGCGGTCACAAACGTCGGCAAGCTCGCGTTGCCAATCGTGCGCGAGCTGGTCGCCGACATCGTGCTGGTCGACGAGGCGGCGATCGAGCGCGCGGTCAACGCCTATCTCACCTTGCAGAAGACCATGGCGGAAGGCGCCGGCGCCGCCGGGCTTGCCGCCATGCTGGTAAAGCCCGAGCCGTTCCGCGGCCGCAAGGTCGGGCTGATCCTGTGCGGCGGCAACATCGATCCGCGCATTCTTGCCTCCGTGATGGTGCGCGAGCTCGAGCGCGAGGACCGCATCGTTTCGTTCCGGCTCACGATTCCCGACCGGCCCGGCGTGCTCGGCCAGATCGCGACCCGGCTCGGCCAGCTCGGCGCCAACATTCTCGAGGTCGAGCACCGCCGGCTGTTCCTCGACGTGCCGGCCAAGGGCGCCAAGCTCGACGTGACGGTGGAAACGCGCGACCAGAAGCACGGCGAAGAGATTTTTCGCGCGCTTGCCGCGGAAGGCTATCAGCCCACCTGGATCGACACCGCCAGCGCGCTGGAGTGACTCTTCTCTTCCCTCTCCCCGCGCAAGCGGGGAGAGGGTGCCGAGCCGCGTAGCGGCGAGGCGGGTGAGGGGCACACTTGGCTCTTTCAAATTCGGCCGACTCAGGGTTTGCAGTAGCATTTGCCCCTCACCCGGCCCTCGCTTCGCTCGGGCCACCCTCTCCCCGCTGCGCGGGGAGAGGGAACGGAGAGCGCGGAGCGAGGCGACTGAACAGGGACGCATAGCTTGCGCGAGAAGGAGCTTCGCATTGCGCTGGTCTGCTTCGGCGGCATTTCGCTTGCCGTCTATATGCACGGCATCAGCAAGGAGGTGCTCAAGCTCATTCGCGCCTCGCGCGCGCTGCATGCGATCGCCGACCGCGCGCGGCGCCGCAACGCCGCGTTCTTCGACGCGTTCGATCGCGCCGACCCCGAATACGACACGGAAGACGTCTATTTCGAGCTGCTGCGCGCGATCGGCGAAAAAATCGAGCTGCGCGTGATTGTCGACGTGATCGCCGGCGCCTCGGCGGGCGGCATCAACGGCGCCATGCTGGCGCGGGCGCTGTGCCACGACCTGCCGATGGGTGCGCTGCGCGACCTGTGGCTGAAGAATGCCGACGTGACGGCCCTGCTTTCGGCCGACGCGCGAGCCGGACGGTGGAGCAAATTTTTTCTCCAGCCGCTGATCTGGGCCGCCTCCGTCACCGGCCGGTTGCGCCTGATCACCGACATGGAAGCGCGGCAAAAGCTCTCGCTGTTCGTGCGCTCGCGCTGGTTCAAGCCGCCGCTCGACGGCCGCGTGATGGCCGGCCTGATGTACGACGGCATCACCGCAATGGGCGCACCGCGGCATCCGCTCGACTCGCTGCTTCCCTCCGGTCAGTCGCTCGACCTGTTCGTCACGGTGACCGACTACTACGGGTACCAGCAGCTCGTGCAGATTCACGATCCGCCGCTCATTCACGAGGTCGATCACCACCACATCCTGCAGTTCCGCTACCGGCGTGCGAGCGGCGCGGTGGACAGCGATTTCGGCCTGGACAATGCCGGCGGGCTTGCCTTTGCCGCGCGCGCCACCTCGTCGTTTCCCGGCGCCTTTCCGCCGGCGCGGATCGTGGAAATGGACGAACTCGTCGCCCAGCGCGGCGGCAGCTGGCCGCGCCGCGACGCCTTCATTGCCGAGAATTTTCCCAATCACCTGCGCGCCGGCATCGATCCCGCCACCGCCTCCTTCATCGACGGCTCGGTGCTCAACAACCGCCCGTTCCAGCAGGCGATCGCGGCGATTCACGGCCGCCCCGCTTATCGCGAGGTGGACCGTCGCCTCGTCTATATCGATCCCTATCCGGCAGCCGCGGCGGCGCGGCGCGCGCAGCAGAAGGTGCCGGGCTTCTTCGCCACCTTGCGCGGCGCGCTCTCCGACATTCCCAGCTCCCAGCCGGTGACCGACGAGCTCGCCCGTGTGCTCGAATTCAACGAGCAGGTGCGCCGGCTGCGCGCGATCGTCGACAGCGCGCGCCCGCATGTCAGCGAATGGGTGGCGAACGTGATCACCGCACCGCTCGATCGCGCGATCACGACGGCGGAGCTGCGCGCCTGGCGCGAGGAGGTCAATTCCCATGTCGTGCGCGACGCCGGCTTTGCCTACCAGGCCTATGTGCGGCTCAAGCTCGCCTCGGTGCGCGCGTTCGGCGCCCAGCTGATCGTGCGCTTGCGCGGCGTGCCGGCGCAATCGCCGCTGTCGCGGCTGGTGGCGCAGATCATCGATGCCTGGGCGCTGCACAGAGGCATCGTCTACGAGCGCGCCGACAGCGAGGCGCTCGAGTTCGAGACCCAGACCGCCGATGACCTTGCCGGCTGGGTGCGCTATCTCCTGGCGTTCGACGTCAAATACCGCGAGCGGCGCCTGCATTTCCTGATCGAGGGGCAGAACCGGCTTTATCAGCTGATCGGCGAGAAGCGCTTCAACGGGCTCGATCCGCTCGTCATCGATCGCCTCAAGCGCGACTTCTATGCGCGGCTCGAGTCGCTGCGGCGGCGCGGGCAGCGCGACTTCTACAGCCGCGAGGTGCGCGCGCTGGTGGCGGATATCTTTCCCGCGGCGCCGTCGGCCGGCGAGATCAAGCACCTCGACGCCTACGCGAAGACCTTCGTGGCCGGGCACGCGGATGAGCTTGATCGGCTGATCGATCGCCTGGCGCGTGAGATCGATCTCGACGCGAGCACGCACGAGCTCGACGATCTTCTCGCGTCGCTCGATCCCGGCGAATGGCATCCCGATGCGCGGCGCGAGGTGCTGGTCAATTATCTCGGCTTTCCGTTCTGGGACGTGCTCACCTTCCCGGTGATCAGCGCGCGCGAGATCGGCGAGCTCAACGAGATTCTCATCGACCGCATCAGCCCGCAGGACGCCCGCGCGCTCGAGGGATTTCACGGCATCGAGAGCTTGCGCGGCACGGGCCTCGGCCAGTTCGCCGCGTTCCTCTCGCGCAGCTACCGCGAGAACGATTACCTGCTCGGGCGCTTGCACGCGCTCGACCGGCTCATCGACATCGTCTGCGATGCCGCCGCGAGCGATGCCGCGCAGGCTTCCTTCGATGTACTGGCGCTCAAGCAGCGGGGATTTGCCCGCATCCTCGACGCCGAGGCGCCGCATCTCACCCACAGCAGCGAGCTGGTCGCCGCATTGCGCCGAAGCATCGCCGCGATGCGGGGCTAGGACCAGTTCCGCCCTCACCCTGAGGAGCGTTGCGAAGCAACGCGTCTCGAAGGGTGGGGGCGGCCCCATGCTTCGAGACGCGCCCTTCGGGCGCTCCTCAGCATGAGGCCGGTCAGAGGACTTAGTCCGCGGTTCGTTCCCGAACACGAGCGCGCGAAGAAATTCTATGCATCTCATCACGCCGCGCACGAAGGCGCATTGCCTCCAGCGCGGCCTTCGGCCCGCGCGCGCCTCAAATGCCTCGAGATAGGCGATCGCCGCGCGCAAGCGGCCAATGTCGTCCTTGAAATGGCCGAGGCCGAGATTGCAGAGGCGGCAGAGCAGTCCGCGGATCAGATCGGTTGGGTGATCATGATCGACGCACAGCCGCTCGACCGGGCGCTCGTTGCAGATCGCGCACACGCCATTCTGCTCTTCAAGCAGCGCGTCGTACTCTCCGGGCGTGATCCCGTAGTAATATTTCAGCCAGGCCCTGCGTTCCGATTCCGAATAGTACTTGCGCTGCTTGCGGTTGGGATCGGGATGCTCCGCCCGTTTGCGCCGCCGCTCGGCGTTGATTGCGTCTTTGTTGGCGGCATAGAAGGCGCGATTGCAGGCAAGCGTGCGCAGTCGGAAGTCAGCATCCTGCGCATAGCGTTGCTTTTTGCGCTCGCTTTCGGCCGACACGGGACTGCTTCGCTGAACTGGCGCGCCGCGCAGAATCCTCGCGCGCCGGACAGGAACTGCCCGGCGCGCGGAACGACGCCTTGCGCGCATGCGCGTGCGGCTCCGCAGACCGTGAGGCCAGCCGAGATCGTCACGCGCTGTTTGGGTTGGAAGGCTAAGGCCGCAGCAGAGGAGGGGCCGCGCCAGCCCGGTTTCGATCACACTTCCGGATCGTGCCGAAACTATACCCGAATCGCGTTACATACACAAGCGCAAAATGTAGGCAAATTGTAGAAAACGCAAAACGCAATAGGAACAAGTGCTTAGTGGAGGCCGACAAGGCCCGTCCGCTGGAGCGGGATGAGATTTAGATGGATCGTCATGCCCGCGCTTGTCACGTCTTTCTCAGTGAGATCAAAGACGTAGATGCCAACGCAACCCGATTTGAGGCTCAGGTCCCCGTCGCGAGACGATCTCCACCCACGACAACGGCGCTGATGATCGGATCTTCCTCGAAATCTTCAGCCCCTTCAATCGATAGCAACTGAGCAAGTTGCGCTCGGGCCCGATTGACTCGGCTCTTCATCGTCCCCGTGGGGCATCCGCACATCTTCGCCGCTTGGTCATAGGAAAGCCCGGAGGCTCCAATCAATATGAGAGCTCGGCGCTGCTCGGGTGGCAACCTGGTCAGCGCGGCGCCGAGCTCGTGGTGCTGGGCTTGAGCGATTTGCGTCGGCTTTGATGCTAAACCGTCGACCTTGCCATCGACGGATTCCAATCGTCTTCGCCGCCTGCGACATTGTGAGTAGAACTCATTTCGCAAGATGGTGAACAGCCATGCCAGCATGTTCGTGCCAGGCTTGAAGGATTTTATCTTTGCTAAGCCGCGCAGCAATGACTCTTGAACGAGATCCTCGGCCTGATCGCGATTGCGGCACAGTGAAATCGCGAAAGCGCGAAGGTTCGGTATCGCCGCGACCATGGCGTCTTCGCTAATTATGACCTCCGCCCCCGACTCAACACCCCTGCGAAACTTCGCGGCGGTGCTGCCTTCGACAACCGCTCCGCTTAAAGGATTGCGGCTTTGGCTCGACTTGCTGGAACGCAACGGTGGGGTGCGCGTCATGTCACGAGCCGGGCGGCGGCGCGAATACGCAATGGCGCGTGTGGTCGGGCCTGCGGCAAATCCAGACTTTCCCGTCCGGGCTCGGCGTCGCCTCCTCGAACGGAACAAATTCGGTGCCGCCCACGACCCAACCCTTCCCAGTCACGGCAACCTGGTCGTTCGATTGGCAGTCATTGTTGCCACAACACCATTCGCCGGCCGGATTTCGATAGCCGCCACGACTGATCCAGGAATCATGGGGAAGCGCCTGAGAGGTCTGGGCGATTATCCAAACGAGAACGACCCCCAACAGCCTGATCCTGTTCGAATGGGATGTGTCTTCCTTCATCGCATGCCTCCACGATTGCGACGCGAGGCTGCCGCGTCTCATCCCACCTTATGTGAGGTTGCCTGCGACCGCTTATTGGGCATTGCCGCCGCTAGTTTGGAGTTGCGACATTTGTGACTATCTGGCGCGCCAACCGATTGGCATTGTCGCGGAGGGAAAAGATTCAAAATGGCTGTTAAGTCGAGATCCGGGGGAGGGCCTACCCCCCCCAACGACGGCGTTGGGCGCGAATGCGGTTACAAATTCATTTGTCACTCAGGAACGAAAGTGGGTGCGCGCCTGTCCTCCTGAAGGTCCGAAGCGTTCCGTCTTAATTGTGGGAGGGTCATATCCAAGCTCCACCAGAAAGTTTGCGACGTCCTCCACGAAAGGCGTGGATCCGCAGACAAAAATTTTCGGGTTTTGCTCCGGTGGGAAGCCCGTCTCGGCAAGCAGCGCCTTGTCAATTCGTCCGCGATGGCCAGCCCATCCTTGCGGCTGCTTGCGGGTCAACGTGTTGACAATGTGCAAACCGGGATATCGGCGCGCCATGGTGTCGAGCTCTGCTCGATAGATGACGTCTTCCAAACTTCTGGATGAGTATAACAGCAAAGCGGGAGCGGTAATCTTGCGCCGGTCGCGATGACGGAGCATCGCCATCAGCGGCACAATTCCCGATCCGCCCCCGATGAGCCATAGCGGGCCGCGCGTGGCGACCGTCCAGACGAAATACCCGCCGATCGGCCCGCGCAATTCGAATCGGTCGCCGGTGCGAAGCTCGTCGACGAGATAGGGAGAAACCTCGCCGTTCTCCACCCGCTCCACGGTCAAAGTCAGCAATTCGTCTTCCGGAGGCGAACCGATCGAATAGCTGCGTTGTGCCTGGTAGCCGTCTTCGGCGGTAAGACGGATATCGAGATGCTGGCCCGGCAGGTGGCCCTGCCAATCGGCTACGTGCAGCAGAAGACTTTTTACCCGGTACGTTTCGACGACGATTTCACGAACGTCAGCCCGCTGCCACTCGAGCCGCCGCGCGGGCCGGGCTGCCGTCTCAATCACCGTCATATCTCTGCTCTTTCCAGGGGTCGCCGTAATTGTGGTAACCCAACGACTCCCAGAAGCCGCGTTCATCCTGTTCCATGAAGCGCAATTTCCGGACCCATTTCGCGCTTTTCCAAAAATAGAGATGCGGCACGAGCAGCCGCGCCGGACCACCGTGGGCCGGCGCAATCGGCATGCCCTCATAGCGGGTCGCGATCATGCCTTTGCCGTCAACGAGATCTTCGACCGGGACGTTTGTCGTGTAACCGCCCTCGCAATGAGCCATGATGTATGGTTCGGGCGGGTCCGTTAGGCCTCCGGCCTTCAACAAATCGTCAAATGTCACGCCTTGCCAGGTCGTATCGAGCTTCGACCATTTGGTGACGCAGTGAATATCCGTCCTGATCGTGGTCTGGGGGAGCGCCTCGAACTCGGCCCAATTCCATTCGCCGAGCGGGGATCCACCCAGTTCAACAGCGAAAGTCCAGTCTGCAAGTTTGATTTGCGGGGTAGGCCCGGCGGAAAGGACCGGGAAATCCGTCGTCACATACTGTCCGGGGGGCAGGCGGTCTCTCGCAGTTTGCTCCTGCCGCCTTGATCTGAAGCCGCGGGAAACTGTGCTTCCATCCATGGAGATCATGCCTCTGTTTCTGAAGCTGCCTGTGGCGCGAAGCCTGCCAGTGTTGCGTCTCCGGCAGGTCGGCCAAGCAGCGCGCATTGTAGTCGGCGCAAAAGCATACGCGTGTCGATGAGGTTCTCTCCCAATTCGGCAAAACTCACAAAATCGCAGCAAGCCGCGTGGCGCTGGCGCGCCCAAGTTCGCCGAGGACGAGTTCCCTCTCCCAAAAATAGGGAGGAGCGGAGCTCCTCCCTTGCGCGCAGCGAGCGGACTTAGCGTCGGCTCCAACCGGGAACCACGAACATCGCAGCGCCGCCGTTCTCAGGAACCTCGTGGGGCGCCTGCAGAAGGCCGTTGGGGGCGCTCGCCCGCGGATTGGTTGAGCTCGGAGCAGCAGTAAAGCCTCTGCTGATGCCGTACTGGTCATAGTAGCGGAGCATTCGGGTCTTCGCCGACGCGACACCGCTGGTGATCAGCAAGACCGCCGAAGCCAGGATGAGCAGGTGGGTTTTCATGTCAGGTTTCCTCATGGAGCACCCCCGCCCACCAATGTTTGGTACTGCGGCGTCGTTCGTCCCCGTCTGCGGTCAGGTCGACGGTTACCGCGAAAAAGCAATAAACGAAGCAAGATTTGCAAACCGAGTTGCAGGCGCGCTCGTTATGCTCCGCTCGCTGGTGGATTGAGCAGCAAACGCAGCTAGGGCCTTACAAGAGCTTTCAATCATGACGCAGCAGACGCATTGCTTCTGCTACGGACTGGATGCATTCATCGGTCTTTCCATCCGCATTCAGAGCTTTGGCATGCGCCAAGATCGTCGCGAAGCCTAAGTGGGCGTTTGCGTCGGCCCGCCGCACTGACTCCGGTGTTGGTTGGTGATGGAGTTGGGCGTCGACCGATTGGGATATCGTGGGCTTGGCGAGTGCTTTGCCCATTGATTCGTCTATCAACGCCTCCAACTGCGCAATTTCTTTGCTACACGCGTAGGCATGGGCCGGTGCCATCTCCAGTGCGATGATGGCACAAGCAACCACGATCAAGGTCAGTGGAGGCATGGTTGTAAGCCTTTAGGGCCGTCGCGCGCGCCATTGCCCGCAAGAATCCGGTCCGAGCGTTTGAGCACCCGATCGATAGTTGGTGCAAAAGCGCTGGCGTGTCGATCAGGTTCTCTCCCAATCCCGCAAAACGCAAAAAGTCACGGCAAGCGGCGTGGCGCCGGCGCGCCTCGACTGGATTACCTTCCATGTCACGTCAGATGGTTTGTGGACGGCTGGCGCAGCCAAGGACAGTCACAGGAGAACAGCGATGCGCAGAAGACTTCTGGCAGTAACCGCGTCAGTTGCGAGCGGCATGATTGTGATGGCCTTGGCCGTACAGTGGCTCTCCAGCAGCAGCGCGCAGACGCAAACCCGCCCGCGTTATCTGCCCGAGTACGCCGCCAATGGCGATTTGCTCCTGCCGAAGAATTTCCACGAGTGGGTGTACGTCGGATCGCCCCTCACGCCGAACGCGCTCAACGGCGGCGAGGCCGGGTTCCCGGAGTATCACAACGTCTACATCGAGCCGGGCTCCTACGAGATATTCAAGCAGACGCATGAATTTCCCGAAGGAACAATCATGTTCAAGGAGCTGCAACTCACGCAGCCCGGGCAGAACCCCGACGGTTCGCGAAGCGAGCCTTCCGGGAGAGGCTACTTCCCCGCAGCTTTCAACGGTGCCGATGTCACGGTCAAGGATTCCAAGCGCTATGCCGATAGCGGCGGGTGGGGTTTCTACAATTTCAATCATCATGAGCCAAAAGCGCCAACCTCCCAGGTGAAAGCGAAGAACGACTGCGCCTACTGCCATATCGCCAGCGCCAAGAAAGACCAGGTGTGGACCCAGTTCTATCCTCTGCTCGATAAGTGACACCGCCTTGAGCGGCTCCAGACGCAAAGCTGGAGCCCCCGCGACGATCAGCAATCAATCAAGACAGGAGAGACGAATATGGCGAGAGAGATGAGGCCGATGGCGATGAGCGGACCGAATGAGACGCGCATGTCGAATGGGCATGGCGGACATCTCTACACGCAGACCAACGAGATCAAGAACTGCATCATCCACTATCAGTGGTCCGCGAACGGCTCGCTCACCGAGGTGGAACGTTGCCTAACGGGCGGCGCCGGTTCCGGTGAGTTCAAGCCGATCAGCGGTCAGGAGAGCGCGCCAAACGCGTTTGAAGGCGCAGGCAGCGTCATCCTCACGCCGGATCGGCGGTTTCTGTTTGCGACCAACGGAGGCGACAATTCGGTTTCCAGTTTGCGCGTCGGTGAGGACGGCCGGCTCACGCTGCTGGACGTCAGGCCAACGGGAAACCCCGTGGAAGGAAGGAGCGGAACCGCCAAGTCGCTGGCGTACGCCCCCGCGAGCGGCACCCTCTTCGTGCTGCACTCGTTCGGCCCCGACCATCTGCGGCTCATGTCCGTCGACGCCGAAGGCAAGCTCGCGGGCCGCCCGGAGCGCTACACCGTCAACACGCATGACAAGCCGAACCGCGTGTCCACCATGGTCGTGGTCTCGCCGAACGAGAAGCTCGTTTTTGTCGGCACCACGTTCGACGAGCCAATCGTTTCCACCGGCCTGTATCCAGATGGCTCGCCAATTCTCTGGGTCCAGCGCGGTGGCGGCGCATTCCACTCGATCGCCTCGAATGCGCCAGATCCCGATGGCCTCGCCGTCTTTCCCCTGCGCGAGGACGGCGCCCTCGGCACAGCCAGGTTCTACGACGGGGGAGGCGGCTCTCCGTTCTACATCGCCTTCCTGCACGGTCGGCCGGATACCTTCGTCATCGGATATGCCGTCGGCGACGGATGCGCGATGGGCACCATCGAGGAAGACGGCAAGGTCAGCATCGGCCCGCTCGTCAAGATCGACACGAGCGCAGGCGTGCCGACTGAGCTGTGCTGGCTGGGCGTATCTCCTGACGACCGGACCATCTACGCCACGAACTTCGGCTACAGCAACATCAGCAGCTATCACATCAACGGCCGTGGCCTGGAAATCGCGTGCGATCCGGCGTGCCCGAAGGTTCCGGGAGACGGGACCGCCAGGGGGCTCAATGGAACCGTGACCAGCGGCCCGAGCGACAACTGGATCACGCCCGATGGCGCCTATCTCTACCAGATCTACGGCAATGCGTCGAAACTGGTGGGCTACGCCACGCATTCGGACGGTTCTCTCAAGGAGATCACCAGTGTGAAGATTCCCTACAACAGCCCGCAGGGCCTGGCGGGATTCTGATGTCACCAAAACGGGGCGCGCGATCAAGCGCCCCGTTGTTTTGCAAAACAACGGCAACGACGAACGTGAGCGACACAGCTATGTGCAAGGATAACGGAGAAGTGTCTCGGAAAAGTTCGGAGCAGGTAGACCGTCGAGCGTTTCTGCAGGTGACAGCGGGCGCGATAACTGGAGCCGCCGTTGCCGGCGGCGCTGCGAAAATCGCTGCTGCACAGACGAATAGGTCGGAGCGTGGCGGCGGACCGCTCTACATGCAGACCAACGAACTCCGCAATGCCATCATTCACTATCGTCGTGATGCAAAGGGCGCGCTGACCGAGGTGGAGCGTGTCCTCACCGGCGGCGCCGGTTCCGGGACTTTCAAGCCGAGCAGCGGTCAGGAGAGTGCGCCGAACGCGTTTGAAGGCGCAGGCAGCGTCATCCTCTCACCGGATCGGCGGTTTCTGTTCACGACCAATGGCGGCGACAACTCGGTCTCCAGCTTCCGTGTTGGTGAGGACGGCCGCCTCGCGCGACTCGACGTCAAGCCGACCGGAAATGCGGTCGACGGAAAGAGCGGCACAGCCAAATCCCTGGCCTATGTTCCGTCGAAGGGCATGCTCTACGTGCTCCACTCGTTCGGGCCCGACCATGTACGGCTGATGTCGGTCGACGCCGAAGGCACGCTTACAGCGCGCCGGGAGCGATACACGGTAAATACCCAAGAGAAGACCGACCGTGTGCCCACCATGGCCGTGCTCTCCCCCGACGGGAAATCCCTCCTTGTCGGAACCGTGTTCGATCAGCCGATCGCTCACACAGGCTTATATCCGGATGGCTCACCTATTCTCTGGGTCCGGCAGCCAGACGGCACATACAAGGTGATCGCTTCGAATGCGCCAGATCCCGACGGCCTCGTCGTATTCCCCGTGCGAGGCGACGGCACGCTCGGCGCAGCCAAGTTCCACGACGCGAAGGCGGGCTCGCCCTTCTATATCGCCTTTCTGAACAGCCGGCCGAATACGTTTGTCATCGGCTATGCGGTCGGCGACGGATGCGCACTGGCAACCATCGACGGCGACGGCAAGATCAACGTCGGCCCGCTCGTGAAGATCGACACGAGCGCGGGCCTGCCGTCCGAACTGTGTTGGCTCGCAGTCTCCGCGGATGACCGAACGGTGTACGCCACGAACTTCGGTTACAGCTACATCAGCAGCTACCGTATCGACGGCGCCAAGCTCAGTATCGCCAAGGATCCGGCATGCCCGAAGGTTCCGGGCGACGGCAGCTTCAGAGGTGTCAACACAACCGTCACCAGCGGACCGAGCGATTGCTGGATCACGCCGGATGGGGCCCATCTCTATCAGATTTACGGGAATGCCTCGGCGCTGGTGGGCTACGCCACGCGGCCGGACGGCTCGCTCCACGAGATAACCAGGGTGAAGATTCCCCACAACAGCCCGCAGGGCTTGGCGGGATTCTGATTCCGCTCGTCGGCGGCGCGTTCGCAACGGACGCGCCGCCGACACAACGAGTCGGTGGAAGCCGATGTTCGACGCGACACCATTCGTGTGATCGCGCCGACGATTTAAATGAAAGGATGCAACATCGTGAGTCGCAAATTCAGCACCACTATCTGCACACTATTGGCTGTGGCAGCGATACTTTGCGCTGTCGCTCCGGCCAAAGCGGAGGAAAAGAAGCCAAATATTGTCTTCATGCTTATGGACAACTTGGGCTACGGCGAACTCGGCGTTTACGGCGGTGGCATCCTTCGCGGTGCGCCCACGCCGCGTATCGACACGCTCGCAAGCGAAGGCATGCGGCTTCTCAACTTCAATGTCGAGTCTCAGTGCACGCCCAGTCGGTCGGCGCTCATGACCGGCCGATTTCCCATCCGCTCCGGCACATACAAAGTCCCGCTTGGCGGCGGTCCCGACGGGTTGACGCTGTGGGAGGTCACCATCGCGGAGTTGTTGTCCGCGAGAGGCTACGCGACCGGTACCTGGGGTAAATGGCATCTCGGCAGCGCCGAGGCGCGGTTTCCCACGCATCAAGGATTCGACGAGTGGTACGGCATCCCGCGCACCTACGATGAGGCCATGTGGCCGTCGCTGAACGAAACAAACAGCATGTGGCCATCGGTGGGCGACAAACAAGGCTGGAACGCAAACGTCGTTGCCCCCGAATACATCTACGAGGCGCATAAGGGCGAGAAGGCCCGGCAAGTTGCGGAGCTCAACGTCGATCGCCGCCGAACTATGGAAGCCGAGATCACGAGCCACGCTGTGGATTTCATCAAGCGCAACGCGAAGGCAAACAAGCCGTTCTATGCATACGTCTCGTTCTCGTTGGTCCACTTCCCGACGCTGCCAAATCCTGAGTTCGCTGGCAAAACGGGCAACGGCGATTGGGCCGATTGTCTGGCCGAGATGGATTACCGCACTGGACAAATTCTGGACGCGATCAAGGAATCAGGAATCGAAGAGAACACGATTGTCATCTTTGCCAGCGACAACGGTCCAGAGGCGACCCACCCGTGGGAGGGTGACAGCGGGCCATGGCGCGGTACGTATTTCACCGCGATGGAAGCCTCACTACGTGCGCCGTTCATTGTCCGATGGCCGGGCAAAGTTCCAGCGGGCGCTGTCAGCAACGAGATCGTTCACATCGTAGACCTGTATCCGACCCTTGCCCGCGTGGGTGGAGCGGAGCTTCCGGAGGATCGCCCGATTGATGGTGTCGATCAATTGGATTTCTTCCTGGGCAAACAGGAGCGCTCCAACCGCGAAGGATTTCCTGCCTACGTGGCTGACCGGTTGTCTGCCGTCAAATGGCGAAACTGGAAGGTACACTTCATCTGGCAGGAACGGATGTATGACCCGCCGTTGTCCCTCCCGTTGCCGAAAGTCATCAATCTCCTCACCGATCTGAAGGAGGAGCGCGACGGATCCCCCTGGCACAACTCATGGGTCGTCGCGCCGGTTACCAAGATCGTCGCTGATCTACAGGAAAGCCTGAAGAAATATCCGCCGATCGAAACCGGCACTCCTGACCCATATTCTCCACCAAGATAGCGGTCGCGCATGCTCTAGCGTGGGTCATTCCCGCGCAAGCCACACCGCCATGCCAAGCCGCGAACGGAGTTGATCATCATGCGAAGCCTGCTCTCGTTATCAATAACAGCAGTTGTGGTTGGATTCGTCATTGCGTCCGGCAACGCTGTGGACGCTGCTGACGCTGCCCAGGGCGAGCATGCATTTGCCAAGTGCGTGCTCTGCCATGCGAAGGGCAATACCAATGGCATTGGACCCGGCTTGCTTGGAGTCATTGGGAGACACGCCGGATCGGTGCCGGGCTTCCGCTATAGCAGCGCCATGAAAAGCTCGAACATCGTTTGGGACGAGAAATCTCTCGACGCGTTCCTCACCGCGCCGCAGAAGGCCGTGCCCGGCAACACGATGCCGTTTGCGGGAATTCCGAACGAGCAGGAGCGAACCGATTTGATTGCGTATCTGGAAACGCTGAAATAGCGGAGTGTTACTTAGACGGCAGCGCGTTCGCAACGGAGGCGCTGCCGAAGACGCGTGAAAGCCGATGTTCGACGCCACAACAGCGCACGATCGCGCCGACGATTTAACTCCTTTCGCTCTGCCCGAAGTGCCTGCCGGGACACCGTCCGACACGGATCTGCAACGGGCGCAAGGCTCCGGCCGCATCGTGCTGAGCGGCTCCGAACAAGGCACCCGGATCATAGATGTCTTTCAACGGGCTCCCATTCGCATCATGTTTCCGAGCACCGGCGCGAGCGCAATAGAAGAGGCCGTTCTCATAAATACCGCGGGCGGTATCGCCGGCAGCGATCGGCTCGAAACCGCGGTAACCGCGCTGGCCAATTCTTCGATCACAGTAACTTCACAGGCCGCCGAAAAGGTCTATCGGGCCTTGAACGAGCCCGCGCGCATCACGACGAGGCTGAAAGCCTACGAGGTGGCAAGGCTTGCATGGCTCCCGCAGGAGACGATTGTATTCAACTGGGCACGGCTTCGCCGGGAGACGGAAATTGAAGTTTCGGCCACTGCAGAGCTGCTTGCGCTTGAGTGGCTCGTGCTGGGTCGTGCCGCGCACGGCGAGGTGATGTCCAGCGGACAAATAATCGACAGTTGGCGGGTCAAGAAAGACGATCAGCTGATCTGGGCGGACAGCTTGCGCATCACGGATGAGACGTTTCCGCATCTTCAAAGGAAAGCCCTGCTTTCGAATTGCAGAGCCGTTGCGACGCTAATCTATTTCGGGCCCGATCTCGACGCGCGGCTGGAGTTTTTGCGCGACGTCGTTCTCTCTTTGCAGTGTCAGTGCGCCGCAACATTGGTCGGTGGGCTCATTGTTGTGCGCTTTGCGGCACAGGCGTCCTACGACTTGCGACTCGCCGTGCACAATTTCCTCGACCAATTCGGCCGCGAGCTGGGAGGCGGCCCTTTCCGAGTGCCGAAGATGTGGTCCTGCTAACGCCCGCTATGGAACGGAAAAGCTCATGAACCTGACACCGCGGGAAAAAGACAAGCTCCTGGTCGCGCTGGCGGCGCTGGTCGCTCGATCCCGGCTCGCAAGAGGCGTCAAGCTCAACTATCCGGAAAGCGTCGCCCTCATCACAGACTTTGTCTTGGAGAGCGCGCGCGACGGCAAGTCTGTTGCCGCGCTCATGTCCGAAGGCGGCAAGATCCTGACACGTGATCAGGTGATGGAAGGCATCCCCGAAATGATCCACGAGGTGGAAGTGGAGGCAACCTTCGTCGACGGCACCAAGCTCGTGACCGTTCGCGATCCAATCCGCTGAGGAGCCCGCGAGCATGATACCGGGCGAGATTCTTCCAGCATCCGGCGAGATCATCCTGAACGAGGACCGGACAGCCATCGCACTTCGAGTTGCCAACACGGGCGACCGGCCGATCCAGGTCGGCAGTCATTATCATTTCGCCGAGACCAATGCGGCGCTCGCCTTCGATCGCACAGCCGCGCTTGGATATCGCCTCGACATTCCGGCGGGCACAGCCGTGCGCTTCGAGCCGGGCCAGTCCCGCGACGTTCGCCTGATCCCCTATGGCGGCGCGCGCGTGATTTACGGGTTCAATCAGGCCGTCATGGGAAGGTTTCCGCCACGGCCGGCCGGGTAACGCTTTCCCTGGATGCGCTGAGGTAATCGAAATGCCCCACACAATGAGCCGTGCCGCCTATGCGCAGATGTTCGGCCCCACAGTGCGCGACAAAGTGCGCCTCGCCGATACCGATCTCGTCATCGAGGTGGAGAAGGACTTCACGATCTATGGCGAGGAGGTGAAGTTCGGCGGCGGCAAAGTCATCCGCGACGGCATGGGTCAGTCGCAGCGTGCCCGCAACGACGGCGCGGTCGATACCGTCATCACCAACGCATTAATTCTCGATCACTGGGGAGTCGTGAAGGCCGATATCGGCATCAAGGACGGGCGCATTGCCGCCATCGGCAAAGCCGGCAATCCCGACGTGCAGCCGGGCGTCGACATCATCATCGGCCCGGGAACCGAGGCGATCTCCGGCGAAGGCAAGATCGTCACTGCCGGCGGCATCGACACGCATGTTCACTACATCTGCCCTCAGCAGGTTGAAGAGGCGCTTTATTCCGGCCTCACCACATTGATGGGCGGTGGCACGGGGCCGGCCACCGGCACCAACGCCACGACCTGCACGCCAGGACCGTGGCATATCCAGCGGATGCTTCAGGCGGCCGACGGCTTGCCTATGAATCTCGGCTTCATGGGCAAGGGCAACGCGACATTGGCAAAGGGGCTCATCGAGCAGATCGAGGCGGGCGCCTGCGGCCTCAAGCTCCATGAAGACTGGGGCGCGACCCCCGCCGCCATCGATTGCTGCCTTGCGGCCGCGGATGACATGGACGTGCAGGTTGCCATTCACACCGACTCGTTGAACGAAAGCGGTTTCGTCGAAACGACTATCGCCGCCTTCAAGGGCAGAACCATTCACACGTTTCACACCGAAGGCGCCGGCGGCGGGCATGCCCCGGACATCATCAAGGTGTGTGGCGAGACTAATGTCCTCCCTGCCTCGACGAGTCCGACGCGGCCCTACACGATGGATACGCTCGACGAGGCACTCGATATGCTTCTGGTCACCCATCACCTCGATCGCAGGATTCCCGAGGATCTCGCCTTCGCCGAGAGCCGCATCCGCAAGGAAACGATGGCGGCCGAGGACATCCTGCATGATCTGGGCGCGATCTCGATCATGTCGTCCGATAGCCAGGCCATGGGCCGCGTCGGTGAAGTGATAATTCGGACGTGGCAGACCGCCGATAAGATGAAGAAGCAATTCGGGCGGCTCAATGGGGAAAAAGGCGATAACGACAACTTCCGAGCACGCCGCTATATCTCCAAATACACGATCAATCCCGCAATCGCGCAAGGCATTTCCGCCTATGTCGGCTCGATCGAGGTCGGAAAGCTGGCCGATCTCTGTATCTGGGATCTGGCTTTTTTCGGCGTGAAGCCTGACATGGTGCTCAGTAGCGGCGTGATCGCCGCCGCAATCATGGGCGACCCGAATGCGTCCATTCCGACCCCCCAGCCGGAATATTACCGGCCGATGTTTGGTGCGTTCGGCCGCGCCTTGACGGAAAGCTCGGTGACCTTCGTCAGCCAAGCCACAATGTCGCGTAGCGAGAGGCTTGGCGTTGCAAAAAAGCTGCTTCCGGTCACGAACACACGCAAGATCGGCAAGCACTCGATGATCCTGAACAGCGCGACCCCGAACATCGAGGTCAATCCCGAAACCTACGAAGTGCGTGCGGATGGGCGGCTTCTCACCTGCGACCCCGCAAAAGTCCTGCCAATGGCGCAACGCTATTTCATGTACTGAGGCAAACGATGCATTGCGCTTCTATTTATCGCCCCGCCGGACACTGGCCGAAGGAACAGGCAGCTGGCTCGGTCACCCTCGATTTCGACGCGCGCCATCGCCGCCGTATTCGTCTGACCACCGACCAAGGCGAAGATGTCCTGCTCGAGCTTCCGAAAGCGGTTGCGATGGCCGACGGAGATGCCTTGCAGCTTGAAGACGGGAGGTTGCTAAAGGTCCGGGCCGCTGCGGAGCCTCTCGTCGAGGTGCGGCATAAGGATCCCGATCAGCTCATGCGTCTTGCCTGGCATTTGGGAAATCGCCATTTGCCGACGGAGATTCGACATGACGTTCTTCACATCCGGCCCGACCACGTGATCGAGGATATGCTGCATCGCTTCGAAGCGGTTCTTGTACGCGTGGAGGCTCCGTTCCAGCCTGAAGGGGGCGCTTACAGCGGCAACGGCCATCATCGCGACCACGATCACACGGGGCATCGGCATGAGTGATGAACGGTCCCGCTTGCCGCCGCTCGCGCTTTTGCGACTGCAAAGCTGGCTTTCGCCCGCATTCCCGACCGGCGCCTACAGCTATTCGCATGGCCTCGAGTGGGCTGTCGAAGCCGGGCACGTAGCTGACCGCAAAAGTCTCGTCGATTGGCTAGAAGCAGATCTTTGCTACGGCTCAGGGCGCAATGACGGGATTTTCTTCAGCGAGGCGTGGCGCCGCACCCAAACCAACGATCTTGCAAACTTGATAGAAGTCGCGGAACTCGCCGGCGCCTTTCGCGGGACATCGGAGTTCGCGCTTGAGTCATCGCAGCAGGGGGCGGCCTGCCTCGCGACGTTGCGCCAGGCATGGCCCGACCATGTGCTGGACTGGCTTTCCGAAACACTCCGCGAGCGCCAAGTCCAGCCTGCGCTCGCTGTCGTTCTCGGGGTTGCCTCGGCGCGGCAAGGAATTCCGGTCGGCCTGGCTTTGCCTGCTTTCTTGCAGAGTTACGTCGCCAATCTGGTTACTGCCGGTGTTCGCCTGATCCCGCTCGGTCAAACCGATGGGCAGCTTGCCATCGCCGAGCTTGAAGCAGCGGTGCAGGCCGCAAGCAGGCAGGGCGAAGGCTGCACGATCGACGATCTCGGGTCCGCTGCGTTCATGGTCGATCTCGCCTCGATGGCGCATGAAACACAATATACGAGGCTGTTTCGCTCATGACGCTTCTTGTCAGACCGCAGTCTCAGCTTCTTCCTAATGCAATGTCTCACGGGCCTCTGCGGGTGGGCATCGGCGGCCCGGTCGGCTCGGGCAAAACGGCGCTTGTCGAAGCCCTGTGCAAGCGTCTCCGGGATAGCTACGACATTTATGTGATAACCAACGACATTTACACGAAGGAAGACCAGCTCATTCTCACGCGCGCGCAGGCGCTGCCGGCAGAGCGCATCATGGGCGTCGAAACCGGCGGCTGTCCTCACACGGCGATTCGGGAGGATGCTTCCATGAACCTCGCCGCTGTTGAGGACATGAACCGGAAATTCCCGCATGCCGAACTGTGCTTTATCGAATCGGGCGGCGATAATCTTGCCGCAACCTTCAGCCCCGAGCTGGCGGACTTGACGATCTATGTGATCGACGTCGCGGCAGGTGAAAAAATTCCCCGCAAGGGCGGCCCTGGCATTACCCGCTCCGACCTCCTCGTCATAAACAAGATCGATCTGGCTCCTTTGGTCGGTGCAAACCTTGCGGTGATGGAGACGGACGCGTTGAGAATGCGCGGAACGCGACCTTTTGTTTTTGCCAATTTGAAGAGCGGCGAAGGTGTCGATCAAATTGCGAGCTTCATTGTCGAGAAGGGCGGATTGACGAAGTCTGCTGCGTAGCCGTCAGGGTTGCTGCCCTATAACGCTCGCGCAGACCTGGAGTCTTGACCAGTTACCTCCTGCGTGCGCTCCTCAAGAGCGCTGCGGCGATCACGTTTGGCTGCAGAACTATTTGCTGGACTTCAACGCTTTGCTGATCCGAATGCGCCCAAACGGCCGTCGACCGAAATAGGACCGGCGCCGCCGAAACAGAGCGCGACAAGTCCGGCAAGATAGAGGAGGTCCGTCTCGATCCCCGGCTGGCCGAAATGGGCGCCAGCGGCATCGAAAGCTTGCAGCTTGATCGAACTAAAGCCGTTCGGGAGATGGACCGTGAATATTGCCACGAGCAGGACGATCACCAGCGGTATCGCCACGAGGGGAACGAACGCGCCGATGACGATGAGCAACCCGCCAATGATCTCCACAAGAATGGTCGCCCAACCCAGCAGGAATGCGGACGGAATCCCGATCGCGTGCAAGATATTGATGAAATCCTCCAGGCCGCGGGCGAGCTTTGCATAGCCGTGTTGCAGGAAACCCAGTCCAATAATCAGCCGAAGCGGAATGGCATACCACGCCGCCGGAGCCGGTAGAGGCGAGATCGCAAGCTTGCTGATGCGGGCCAGACGGAAACGGTCGAGTCGAGCTTGATGATCTCGCTGCTGCCCTACCTGCCTAATTCGATTCTTGCGTGGATTGAACAGACAATACGTGGCCACCGAAAGCAGCGTCCCCGCGAACACTAGCCAAAAGATAGTGCTCGCCGCCATCTAGGAAGCCTCAAAGATCTGCCAGCAATAGCCTCGTTGACGACCGCAAAAGCGGTGTCCGATGGACTGACGGCGAGCTCAACGAGGCGGCCGCGTACCACATTTCTATGAGTTCGGACGAGCCGTCACACTGGTCATAGCCTCAAGAATCATTTCCACCACCAGTTCCGGTGCGGTAACCAGTGGTGCGTGGTCGACCTTTTCCGATCGCGTCTGCGCATCCGTCCGGCGCGCCAAGAACAGCTGGGTAGCCGGGTTGATCATCCGATCATCTTGAGCGACCAGATACCAAGAGGGCTTTGTCCTCCATGCCGGCCGCGGCGCCTTTTCCTGAATGCATGCGACGGCAATGGGCCGCTGCGTTGCGGCGAGGAGAGCGGCCTGCTCGGGTGAGGCGTTCTGACAAAAGGCAGTGCCAAATCGCTCATCGGGCATCCAGACGAGACCATGCCTGTCAGGAATGAGCTGCGGTGCCTCCGGATGCGGCCTTTCGCGATAGAATACTTCGCCGACCGTCTCGCCCTCGTCAGGCGTCAGCGCTGCAATGAAGACGAGCGAGCGAACTCTTTCGTTGATGCTTGCGCTTATCACAGCTCCCGCGTAGGCGTGCGCAACGAGCACCACCGGCCCATCGGTGCGCTCCAGCGCACGTTCAAGCGCGGCGACGTCATCTGATAATGACGTCAGCGGGATCGGAGCCGCCCTGACCTTCAGTCCCCTGGACTGCAGCGGCGTGATGACGCGGGCCCAGCTGGAGCCGTCAGCCCAGGCGCCGTGAACGAGCACGACGCTCGCCGCTGTTTGAGAACCGCTCGTATTCCACGCCATTGTGGCCCTGCATGGCCCGCATCAACCCAACGTCCGCATCCAGCCGGCGATGGCCCGCCCGATCTCGTGCGGCGAATCTTCCTGGACAAAATGGAGCCCGGCGACCGTCACCTCGGTCTGCGCCGGCAAGCGGCGGGCAAAGTCGAGATTCGTGCCGCCGGCGATGAGCAAACCCGGCTCGGCCTTCACGAACAGCTTGGGTACGCTGCTCGTCGCCAGCCAGTCCGCGTAAGCGGCTGCGATCGCAGTCACGTCGGCAGGATCGCCCTCGATGGGAATCTGCCGGGGCCACGTCAGCGTCGGCCGTCGCCCCTCGCCGGGCTCGGCGAATGGCCGTCGATATTGCGCCATCTCCTCGACGGAGAGGGGACGCAGGATCGCCTTCGGCAGGATCTGCTCGATGAAGAAGTTGTCTTGCAGGACCATCGCCTCGCCGGCCTCGGAACGCAGCGCCTTCAAGACTGGACGCATATTCAACTGGTCCCAGTGCTCCCAGCCCTGCGGCTGCACGATCGCCTCGATGTACGCGATCGCCTTCACGGCGTCGCGGTGACGGTTGGCCCAGTCGAAGCCGAGGGCCGAACCCCAGTCATGGACGACGAGTGTGACCTGCACGCGCACATCGAGGGCCTCGAGCAGGGCGTCCAGGTAGCGGCGGTGCTCGACGAAGCGATACGAGCCGGGGCCACTGTCAGGAAGCTTGTCGGAGTCGCCCATGCCGATCAGGTCGGGGGCGATGCAGCGGCCTCGTGGCTGCAGGTGCGGCAACACGTTGCGCCAGAGGTACGACGAGGT
>Ga0306926_10000749_pt1 | contig 31078 bp, 23 predicted proteins | sample flu12Cox44000178_FD_203759 | JGI IMG/M metagenome (GOLD analysis project Ga0306926, IMG submission 203759) | Lab enrichment of tropical soil microbial communities from Luquillo Experimental Forest, Puerto Rico - flux8day.12C.oxic.44.000.178 (v2)... | ecosystem: Environmental > Terrestrial >...
AGCGTCGTAATCGTAATCGTGAGAGTGATAAACAGTCGCCGCTCGCGCATATACCTTCTGGTATCCTTCCCGGATTATCCGATCAGCCCACAGCTGATCCTCACCAAAATTAACATTTGGCAACGGGATTTTCTGCCACACTGATCGGCGCAAACAAGAGTTGTTGTCACTATAAAAGTGGAGAAATTGTCGCCAATCTGCATCACCGGAGGCCCAACGGTCTGGGTCTGTGTCTTTTGAAACAGCAATGGGCGAGGCCTCAAATCGTTTGAAGTGTTCTGTTAAGTCCCGTTTTGTAAATGGGGACGCGGTGGGCCGCGCGATATGACGCCCGAATGCGCCAGCTGCGTTCGGGTAAGCTTCTAGTAAGCTAACCAAATTGTAGAGCCAGAATTCGTCTATCGGCAGTGCATCTTGCGTCAGAAATGCTACAAATTGCCCCTGGGCAATTTCAATCCCTCGGTTGCGCGTCCCACCGTGGCTGAATTCCGATTGGGCAATCTGCTCGAAGACGACATTAGTTGCGTCGCGACAGAAATCGTCCGTTCCGTCGGTTGAACTGCTGTCAATTACGATAATCTCAAATCTCCAGGGAGAACGTTGACGGCGTACCATATCGATAACCGTCTTAAGTATCTCTCCACCATTATAGGTTGGAATAAATACGCTCGCTTTAATTTCCACCGGCTGGCGAACCAAGTTCGGCGTGCAATATTGGTAACCACGCTCTGATAAGCGGTCACAAAGCGCGGTTTCGACCGAGCGGGCAGACTGCTCCCAGGAGAATGATGAGACCCAAGCAGCTGCCGCCTCTGCCTGTCTGCGACGCCGATCGGGATTACGTAGCAGATTTCCGATCGCATCGGCAATTTCGAGTGGGTGTGGCCCGCAGAATGTAACTACGTCGTCGGGAAAGATGCCGCGAGTACTTTCGACGTCAATCTCTACCACAGGCAGACCACAGGCCATCATCTCTTGCGGTATAATAGAGTAGTTCGTCGTCGAAAAACACAAACCCAGATCTGCCGCCCGATAAAGCTCAGCCAACTTCTCTGAGTCAAGAATCCCATGAAGTGTGCACGAGAATGGCGCCCGGTAAACCGCCAGCTGCTCCCCAAACAGATCAACGTGGAATGCAACCCCCTGTGATGCTAGTGGATAAAATCTGACGGTTGCTACCCTCCAAAGCTGGCTCAAAACGGCGCAAACCCTCGATGCAGATGGGACCCTTCTGTTAGATTTTCACCACTAGATGTTGCAATGCGAGGAAGGCTAACTCCACCGCTCGGCGCGGCGTATAAATCCGGCCATAAAGGGCGATTCTTGGGACACGGTTCGGCGAACGAGGTTCCGATGACGGGAAGTAAGTGGAGTTGTCGGCTGCTTGCCAAAAATGGAGTGCCCACCGTCCGTAGCGCTCGCGCATGATCCGCTCGAGCCAGATACCGCCGCATATGCACGCAAAATCCTGCATATAGGTCGATTCCGCCAAAATCGCCAGACTACCACGGCTATAGAAATATGGCTCAAAGTCTTGAACAAAATAGAACCGCGCTTTAAATTTTTCCATGTGCGAGACAATCTGAACTGTGTGCCACGCGGTAGCAATAACCGCATCGCCGGAAGCGTCCAAGAAACCGTCCGCAACGAAATGCACATCAGCTCTGATCGGCTGATAATGCTTTATAATATCTTCAAATGCTTTTGTTGAATTATCATGATCGGATGGGTGATTGATCCAAATCGTGCAACGATGACCAAAAATTTCGAGCCACCGCACAATGCGAAATATATTCATGTGGCCGCCTTGGCCTACACCATAATCAGGAATCACCCAATGAATATCCAGTTCTTTGGGATCAAAGGTTGTCTCGTCTATGATGATCGGACGCGATGGAAACCTCAAAATATCAAGCATGAACTTATCTGAGACCAACGATACGTTCGGATCGATTTCCAGATCTCTGACCACACCGGCAATCTGCCGAACTTCCCCGCGCCCCTGGATTAGATAGTGCACAAAAGGATTGATGCCCGCGTCCGCAACATCCCAGTGGGTATTAAGGTAATGTCCCGTAGAAAACCAATCGCAGGGATTGCGGCCCTCTCTCCAGCCCGTAATGCAGAAGTGTTCAAGGGGATCAACAACGGCAGGGTCGATGTCGGGATAAGCACGAAGATAATACTCCCGATCAAATTCAGGAGAGATTATTTCCCTGTCATTTAGCACACCGTCGTGAGGTTGTGGCGTCGCCTCGTCATCGGGCTCAGACAGGGAAAGGTCGTGATATCGCAGATCTGCATTATCCGAGTGAGAGATGACCTCGTTCCCTTCAACGGTTTCCGGCTCACTCGGCGGCCAATCAGAGACAATATCTGTCCCGAGCATGCTTCCGAGCTCGGCAAAATGACCCTCGGACCATCCGAGGTCCGCTAATTCCGTCGTCGCACCGTCCAATGAAGAGCCGAGCGCGATTGCCTGCAAATACGCCGATGAGGCCTCCTCCTTTTTCCCCTGGATCTTCAGGACATGGCCCAGCTGCAAGTACGAGTCGGCAACGCCCGGATCAAGCGACAGCGACTTTCGATAGGCGATCTCTGCCTGCGCCAGCTTGTCGGGATCCCGCAATTTGCCGGACTCCTTCAATGCATGACCGTACTGAACCCAAATGGGCGAATTGTGTGGATTTCGGTTGAGCTCCTTTCGGTAGAACTGGGCGGCAATCTCCCACTGCCTTGCGTCGCGGGCACGATCGCCGAGCGTGAGGAGGCTCGGTTTTCTTTGCTTAAGTCTAAATAGCCGCATCAGCTGGTCCGTCCGCTAGGGCTTGGCGTCTCTGTGGTGCCTTTAGATTGGTTGATTCGCGACATGTTCCGACAGCATTTTTAGAGTATCACGCATACTCGCCGTTGGCCAAATGCTTGGCGAGGAATGGGAGATGCTCGCCGTCGAATAGCCCGTGTAATAGGGACTTCTTCGACGCGGGCAATCTTGTGGCCCTGACGCATCTCGATTCGTAGCCGCTTTCCCGTTACTGAACGGCAGTTCGCACACACCTCGAGATGGCCGGCACCGACGTTGAATCTGGATACCTTCACGGCGTAGCATCGCCCATGGTCGCCGCGGACCACCCCTGGCCGCGAGGTGTTGTTACAAAGGCGCAGGCGCTGCACCCTTGACCCGCTCATCGGCGAAACGCTGTTGCCGGCGCCATACCGTCGGCCGGCTGACGCCGGCGTGCGCCGCGACCCGCTGCACCGGTTCCTGCTCAATCTCGCCGCCTACACGGCTGTTGACCGTGCCGAAAGCGAGCCGGAAGTCGCTTGGGCTGTCAACTATGCGGGGGCGGCGCACGTTGCGGCTGCTTGCGAGGAGAGCGCGACACCGCTGATTCACTTGTCGACGGACTATGTGTTCGACGGCCGCAAAACCGAAGCCTATCTGGAGGACGATCCGGTTGGCCCGCTCAATGTCTACGGGCGAACTAAGGAAGCCGGCGAACGCGCGGTGCGAGCGGCTTTGGCGCGGCACGTGATCGTTCGGACGGCGTGGGTGTTCGGCGCGTATGGGGCAAATTTCGTAAAAACGATCCTGCGGCTGGAGCCGAGCGATCGGTCTTTGCGCATCGTTGCCGATTGAAGATCGCCTCGACGAAGCCGTGCCAAGCTGACGCCGCCGGAGCCGACAAAATGATAGGTGCGTCACCTCGTCTCGCCTCTTTCGATGCGCTCGGCGATCACTACCAGCGCGCCCGCGATTTCGGCTGCGGCGGTCAGACATCCGCGCTGGTCGCTGTGGTTAGCGGGGGATCACCCGCCGTGTCATAGACATATAGAAAATCCACGCCCCAAGACTGTAACCCGAGACAATTGTTTACTCTAATAAAATTGCAGCCGTTAGTAATGCGCACCGGCTATATGGCTCATCAACAATACCAGCGCGATAAGTGTTGCTGCAGTTCTGTTTGTCATCTTTTCAAACTCGGAGATTCGATGCCTTCGAGTATAGGGCCAGTTGAAGCCGATCCTCGTCCCCAACTCGGTCGCCGGCAATCAGTTGACAGCGCTGCAACAGCTGTTCGCGATTTTCGCGGGCTGACGCGCACCCTTCGGATCGTCAGCGCGCGGGAACCCTTCCCTATCCCGCATTGCGAGGCGTTTGAACACGGGCGTCCGGCTGCGTGACCCGCTCTATTTGACGATCGGGTGCCAGCTCGGCCCGGGGTTGCCCAGACTGGCGCCACCGATGACGCTGGTCCCGTTCATCTCCCAGATGTAGACTTCGCCGCTAACGTTCTGAAACAGGATGTCGGAGTACCCGTGGCCGTAGTAGTCGCCGGTACCGATCGCGTGCCAGCTCGGGCCCGGATTGCCGAGACGGCCGCCGCCGATCACGCTGGTCCCGTTCATCTCCCAGATCGCGACTTCCCCGCTGGTGTCCTGCCAGAGGATGTCGGAGTAGCCATCGCCGTTGAAATCGCCGGTGGCGATAATGTGCCAGCTCGGCCCGGGGTTGCCGAGACTGGCGCCACCGATGACATTGGTCCCGTTCATCTCCCAGATGTAGGCTTCGCCGCTGGTGTTCTGCCACAGGATGTCGGAATGACCATTGCCGTAGAAATCGCCGGTGGCGACTGCGTGCCAGCTCGGGCCGGATTGCCGAGACTGCCGCTGCCGATCATATTGGTTCCGTTCATCTCCCAGATGTAAGCTTCGCCGCTGGTGTTCTGCCACAGAATGTCGGAATAACCGTCGCCATTGAAATCGCCGGTTGCGATCGCGTGCCAGCTCGACCCGGGGTTGCCCAGACTGCCGCCGCCGATATAGGCCGTCCCGTTCATTTCCCAGATATACGCCTCACCACTGCTGTTCTGCCACAGGATGTCGGAACCGCCGTTGTCGTAGAAATCGCCGGTGGCGATGACCTTCCAGCTCGGGCCCGGATTGCCGAGACTACCGCCGCCGATCACATTGGTTCCGTTCATCTCCCAGATGTAGGCTTCGCCGCTGGTGTTCTGCCACAGAATCTCGGGGGCAATCAAACAGTTCGACTGGTTGATGATGGCGCTGGTGCCCGTAAACATGTCGTTGGTCAACGTCACCTGCGCGAGACAGGTCGGCAGCTCTTGGATCGCCAGACCGTTGGCGGTGCTGGTGAACGTGCTATCCGAGATCGCGAAGGTGTTGGCGCCGCTGGAGTGCAGGCCTTCCTCCCCGTAGGACACCAACGCGCCGTTCCGGTTCGCCGGTCCCTGGATCAACGCATCGCCGACCAGGTCAGCGTTCCCACCGTTGGGTATATCGACGCCGATGCTGGTCGACCCGGGCATCGTGCAACCAGCGTTATAGTCGGGAGAGCCGGGAGAGGCGGCCGCGCCGATGTACATCGTGCTGTTCTGGACGGTTGTGCTGAGCGCCCGGCTCTTGATGTCGTGCCCGAGCAGTGTGCCGCAGAAGAGACTGTTGCTGACCCCGAGCGAGCCCGCGTCGCCGACATAGAGCGCATGTTCTTGACCATTCGGGTCAGTAGAGTTTCCATTGTTGATGAATTGTGAGTTGAGGATTTGAACCGTCTCTTGATAATTGCTTCCACCGGTCAGGATACCCTCCTGGTTATTCAGGAACGTGCTGTTTTCGACGATCAGAGATGTGGCGCTGGTGCTTTCATCGCGGATCCCCGCACCATTGCCGCCATCCGAACTTGGGATCGCAGCCCCCTCGAATGTCAGGCCGTTGACCGTCAGGCTCGAGTCGGTCCAAATAATTCCTTTCAGGTTCGGCGGGGGTACCGTAGCAAGGAGCAGCACTTGACTACCTGGGGTGGCAGCCTCGATCGTCATCGGTCGTGTGACATTAGAAAAATCGTTGGTGTATGTTCCGGGGACGACAAGGATCTCATAGGAGTTGTTGGGGTTGGTATCAGTATCCGCAAATGATGTCGCAGCGTTGATACTTGCAAATTGGCCGGTAGGCCCGACCGTGAGGGTGATTACGGCGGCGCGTACGACGTTTGCCGAAAGTATCAGCCCCGTCGCCAACAACGAGAGTTGAACTCGCGGGCGCATCTCCCCCCCGAAAGTAAGGCGGCAGAGCAGTAAACGGCTATCACACGTCGAGCCGCTCTTTAAGTAAACTGCATTCGCGTCGAGGCATCAAGCATTAAATTCGTCTAGGTGTCACAAGTTCACCGGCTTGGCTTCTCGTATGTTTTCTCATGTCTTATATGGTAAATAGCAGGCCGTTTTCGGTTCGACGAGAGATGGTCGGCGGGAACATCCTTCCGGCGCCGTGGCCGCTTTCCGGAGAGAGTTTCCTCGCCGCTCTCAGGGCGGAGAGGCACCGGCTGAGCCGTGCCGCGCTGGGTTCCGAAATGGGCAACCGAGGGATGGGGCGGTCGGCTCGGACTAAATGAAGATCCTTGTAAGCAAATTCAAGAAGAGCCCTGTCCTTGCTGGGGGGCTATGAGAGCGCAGGCGCGGAACTGGGAGCCTAAATTTTGATCGAGTTCGATTGCCAGCGTGGCGGATCGCTCAAGACCGGTTGGGATGGGGTCACCCGCTGGAATTAGCAAGAGGTGCATTAGCAAGAGGTGCAATCGTCGGCGCACACTCGAAAAATCGCGGCAGGTCGGAGAGGATCGGGTGTTTTCGATCTTTGTCGGAGATCAGCGCGTCGTCGGCCGATACCGGCCACGCGATTCCGAGAGCAGGATCGCTCCACAGCAGGCCGCGATCGTGCTCGGGCGAATAGTAGGCGTTCACCTTGTAAATGATCTCGGTATCGGGCTCGAGCGTGCAATGGCCGTGGGCGAACCCTTCCGGTATGAAGATCTGGTTCCAGTCGGAGCTACTGAGCACGGCCGCGACATGACGGCCGAAGCTCGGCGAACCCCAGCGTATATCGACCGCGACATCGAAGACCGAACCCGCCGTCACGCGCAACAGCTTGGCTTGGGCAAACGGCGGAATCTGAAAGTGGAGGCCGCGAACCACTCCCTTGCTCGCCGACAAAGAGTGGTTGTCTTGCACGAAGTGAATGTCGATGCCGTGCTCTCGTAGCACGTTTTCCTTGAACACCTCTGAAAAAAACCCTCGAGATTCGATGTGATGAATGGGTTTGAGGAGCTTGATGTCGGCAATCTCGGTTTCGATAACTTGCATCGCAATTGTTCCCCTACGCCTCTACGGTGTTGATGCGGCCCTTCCCGATTATCTCTTGCGCTGATCGCCCGGGCCGCCACACACGATGAAAACTGGAATTTCCGCGATATTCAATGGCGTCAGCCGGCGTGACGGGCGTTCCCGGTCAGCCAGCCGCTCCGGCCGCCTCCCCTGCTCCGCGGACAGCGGCTTGTGTCGATCGCCGCTTGCCGAGGCGGAGTTTCGTCCTTATATTAAAGCTGGTTTAAATTGTCAATATAGACATACCGCTATTCGCAACAACCACAGTTCGAAGTCGATCAATCGACGCCTGGTTTCCCTCCCCTGCTATCCCCCTGATAGGCCGATTCGGGCCCCTGATCGGCGAAAATACGCCCCTGCTTCTTCGCGTAGAAAGACCGTCTGTAAGTCTCTGATATGGATAGGTTTATCGGGGGAGAGGGGCAAATCTCAGCGCCGGAAAACGATGATTCACCCTGTTTCCCGGCTTTTACAGGGGTGGGGGAAATTGCGAGGCGACCCATTGCGCGGGGGCCGGTGAAGGGCGGGAACCAACAACGCGGGTCCCGCTAACCGGCGGCTCTTGTGCGCTCTCTGACCCGCGCGATCGTTGCCGTCGTCCCTTGGCTCGGGAGCAGATCCACCAGCAGCACCTGCCCGCCGTTGCGCCGGACGATGTCGGCTCCGACGACCTGCTCCGGGCGATAGTCGGCTCCCTTTACCAGGACGTCCGGGCGGATCGCGTCGATCAGCGAAAGCGGCGTGTCGTCGGCGAAGAGAACCACGAGATCCACCGAGGCCAGCGATGACATGACCGTGGCCCTGGCTGCTTCGGATTGCATCGGCCGCTCCGGCCCCTTGAGACGCTTGACCGAGGCGTCGGTATTGAGCGCCACGACGAGCCGGTCGCACACCGCGCGCGCCTGGGCCAGCAGATGGACGTGGCCCGGATGGATCAAATCGAAGCAGCCGTTGGTGAACCCGATCCTGAGACCGCGCCGACGCCACTCGGCGATATGCCGCAGCGCCGCCTCGGCGATCATGATCTTTTCGTCGCTGGCGATGACATTCCGGCGTCGCAGCTCCTCGGCCAAATCACCGCCGCTGACCACGGCGGTTCCGGGCCGCGAGACCGAAATCCCGGCTGCGATGTTGGCGAGACGGGTCGCTTTCACGAGATCCCCGTCGCCGGCGAGTGCCGCCGCCAATGCCGCGACAAAGGTGTCGCCGGCGCCCGAGACGTCGGAGACCTGCTGCACCCGCGCCGGCAGGTGGAGGGCCGCCATGCCCCGACGCACCAATGTCAGACCGTTTTCCGAACGCGTGACGATCACCGCATCGCAGGCAGCCGCATCGAGTGCCGCCCGGGCGGCCCTCTCGGCGCCGTCCTCGTCCGCGGCCTCGACACCCGTCGCCCGTGTTATTTCCTGGGCGTTTGGCGTCAGGACCGTGACGTTCCGGTACGCTTTGAAACAAGCTCGCTTGGGATCTGCGATGATCGGCCGGCGGGCCCTGCGCGAGAGTTTGACCACCCCCTCGAGCAGCCGATCGCACAGCACTCCTTTGGCGTAATCGGAGAGCACGACGACGTCGCTTTCCGTGAGCGCTCGCGCGAACCGGCGCCTGAGCTCGGCCGCACTTTCGTCGTCGAGCGGTTCGACCGTCTCGTCGTCCACCCGCAGCAATTGGTGGGTGCCCCTGGTGGTGAACCTCGTCTTTACGGTCGTCCGCCGTTGCGGGGTCGCGAACAGCCGCGCATCGATGCTAGCGCCGGCCGTCGCGACGAGGCGCTCGATCTCGGCACCGGCATCATCGGCGCCGATGACGCCGAGGAGGATTGCGCGCGCGCCCAAGGCGGCGACGTTGTGGGCGACATTGGCTGCACCGCCCAAGCTCGCCCGCGCCGCAATGACGCGTAGCACCGGGATCGGTGCCTCCGGCGAGATCCGGCTGACCTCGCCGAACACGTATCGGTCGAGCATCACGTCGCCGAGAACGAGCACGGTGCGGCCGACGAGGAGCGGGATAAGGCCGGCGATCGTGCCGTCCGCTATCTCGCCGCCGCGCAGCACGCCTACCGCTTGCTCCATCATCGACACCGGGCTCCCCGCCGTTCCAACCGGATCAGATAGTAATTTACGCTAACGAAAGAGGCTCGCGCTGAAAAGTGGAGAAAGGCCGCGGCGACCGGTGATTACACGGGCCGGCTTTAGAGCGCGCTATCGCGTCATGACGCTGGTGCAGTCAGCGCCCCAGCCTCGACGCGAGACCCGCTCGGGGCGAGAGCGGGGGTCGGGCACTGGGCAACCGGCAGCCGGCAGGTGATTCTGGTTCCTTGCCCCGAGGCCGACTCGATCACCACGGTTCCGCCGTGCAGCTCGATCAGGCTTTTGACCAGCGACAAGCCGAGGCCGGCCCCCGATTGGCGCACGCCACGCTCAAACTTCTCGAAAACGCGGGCCTGATCCGCGGGGGGAATGCCGACGCCGGTATCGGCTACCGTCAGCAGAAGCGCGTCTTTTTGGCGCGCAGCCTCGAGGCGGATCGCACCCCCTGGGGGGGTAAATTTGACGGCATTCGAGATCAGGTTGAAGAGGGCTTGCTTGAGCCGGCGTTCGTCGCCCTCGATGACGCCAATCTCGGGCGGGCAGCGCAGGTCGAGCTCCAGATCGCGGCTGCGGGCGCGCTCACGGGTCAGTGTCAGGACGCACTCAAGCATCTTGGACACGTCGATCCTGCCTGTCTCGAGCACCATGTAGCCCGCTTCGATCGTCGCGAGGTCGAGGATGTCGTTGATCAGGATCATCAGCAGGCGCGCGCTCGCGAGGATGCTGTGACTGTGATCGAGCTGGCGCGGGTTGAGGGTTCCGAAATACTGGTTCGTCAGGATTTCAGCAAAGCCGATGACCGCGTTCAACGGGGTGCGCAACTCGTGGGATACGTTGGCGATGAATTCGCTCTTCAGCCGTCCGGCGGTTTCGAGCGCCTCGTTGCGCTCACGCAGCACCCGCTCGACCCGTGCCGTATCGCTCACGTCGAGATAGGTCAAGAGCACATTGCCGTCCGGCAGCGGCACCATCGCTGCCTGCAGCATCGAGCCGTCGCTGCGCTGGAGCAGGCTGCTCGCCGCCGCATGCGCGGTGACCTTGGCGACGATCCCTTGCTTCATTGCCGCCCAATCTCCGCCATCGTCGAGAAGGGCGCGCATCTTGTCGACGATCGCGCCGATATGCGGCTCCCCGGCGACATCGTCGTGCGATAATCCCCAGATCTTCCGGTAAGCAGGGTTGTGGAGCTTCAGCCGGCCGTCGCTACCGTAAACGGCAACCGCCTCGAACAAGTTGTCGAGGGTCGCGCGCCGCACTTGGGTCAGGGTATTGCACGAACGCTCGAGCGCCAGCCGGTCGCTCACGTTCTCGTAGATGAAGGTGAGCCCGCCGAACGGGTGCGGCGATATGGACAACAACACGGTGCGGTCGTCCGGCAGATGCATCAGCTCCTGCTGCCGGTGTATCAGCGAGGTGAAGAGTTGCAGGCGCTCACGTCTGAACGCCCGGAAATCGGCATGTTCCGGGATGCGGCGGCGCTCCCGCAGCCGCTCCAGCACGTCGCCGAACGAGGGTTCGGCAGCCAGCCACTCTGGCTCGAGGTCCCACAATATGGCAAACGCGGCATTGAAGAATTTAAGCCGCTGGTCGGCACCGTAGATCGCCACGGCCGCGCCGATGCCTTCGAGCACCTCGGCGTGTGCGCTGACATGGCGCCGCAGCTCGGTTTCGGCGATCTCGACGTCGGTCCGGTCGAAGGCGAAGCCGATCGCTCCTCCGTCAGCGCACGGCAACTCGGTGATGTCGAGCAAACGGCGAGAGCCGCCGATCACGACATGGCCCCTGGCGCGGCGCTCGTCGCACGCGATCGCCTGTTCCCGGCTGCTGCCGGTAGGCATCAGCTCTCGGCCTTCGGCGAGCACCAATTCGCGGGTCGCGTCGAGGGCGCTCGCATAGGCCCAATTGCAATCGACCAGAGCGCGGTCGCGGTTGCGCCGCCAGATCGGCAGCGGGATTGCATCGATCAGCTCGCGCAGGCTCGCGGCTTCGTCGCCTGCCCGCCGGGCGAGCGCTGCCGGACCGCCGTCGAGCATCCATAGCACGATCTCACCGGTCGCCGCCCGCCGCCCTTCGATGGCGAACGCCCCGCCGCTGCGCAGGCCGACGGTCAACGAGAACGGCGTGCCGCTGCGGTGCAGCGCCCCCCGTGCGGCCTCGAGGTGCTCGGCATCGCCGGGGGCAAGCACAGCGAGAAACTTCGGATAGGCAACGGTTTGAACAGAATATCCGTCGGGATCGCGCCCGAGCGGCCAGCGAAAGGCAGCGAGCGGAACCGTGTCGAGCACGGCCAAGGCCTCGGCGCGGGCACGCTCGCAGCCGGCGCACCCGAGCCGGGTTTCGCGCAATTTTGCCGTCGTCCACAATAGCAGCCCGCCCATGGTCACCGCGACAACCGCAGACAATCCGGCAGCGAACTCGATCACCACACCATGCCCCTGTTTCGCATAGAAGTGTATCTGCAAGAGGGAAACTCTCGCTATAAGGGCAATACTAACGGGTGTTTTACCAAAAAACAAGAGCTATTATCGTACCTCCACATAGTTAAGGTTGTACCCGTTCGAGGCGTCTAGGGCACCACGGAGGCACAGAGGACACAGAGAGAAAGCGGAGAACCTTTTATCGCGGAACCGGCACACCGAGCGCGCTATCGGTCTTGCAATAGGCGTCCATCGCGAACTCGGACGCGGTCTCTTGGAATCGGCCTACAAGGAATGTTTCGGGCCGAAGCAGAGTAGGATCGCCCTCGCCCGTCAAGTGCCGCTCGCAATTGTTTACAATTGGATACGGCTCAGCCCTCGTGCCTGCCGCGCTTGGTCAGCGCGATGTCGAGCGCCCGCGCAGCGGCAACGGCGTCCTCGAAAAAGAGCTCGAAGAAATCACCCATCCGGAAGAACAGCAAGCAACCCGGGTTCGCCCGCTTGATCTCGTGGTATTGCGGGTATAGACTAGATATTGTAGTCCAACGAGAGCTGATCATCGAAATCTCTGTTAGGCGGATCCGGCTCCCGATCGGCCGATTTATTCCCTGTTCGCTCGCTTAGGGAATTTGGCGGGCGATTCGCGTTATTCCAATGACTTGCAGGCGTCGAATCTAGCTTCGGCGGGTGCGAAAACGGCTTTTTGCCAGTATTTTCCCTTGCACCAGGGAAATCGACGCCAGACTGGCCCACCACCGCTCGACCTCAGACGTTGTAGCGCGTGCGCCAGGCGAGCCCGGCCACGGTGTCGCCGACGGGGTTGTACTCGCAGCCGACCCAGCCGTCATAGCCGAGCTCGTCGATGCGGCGGAAGACGTAATCCCAACCGATTTCGCCGGCGCCGGGCTCGTGGCGGCCCGGCACGTCGGCGAGCTGCATGTGGTCGATCGCCGGCATCAGCGCCTCAAGGCGGCGAGTGACATCGCCTTGGGCGGTCTGACAGTGATAGATGTCGAATTGCAGTCTGAGCCGGTCGCGACCGATCGCCGCGACTATTGCGGCACCCTGCTCCTGGGTGCGCAACAAATAGCCGGGGGCGTCGCGCGGGTTGAGCGGCTCGATGACGAGCCGCACACCGGCGGCCAGAGCTTTTTCCGCGGCCCAGGCGAGGTTGGCGGCGTAGAGTGCGGCGGCGGTGTCGTGCGCGACATCCTGCGGTGGAACGCCGGCCATCACATGCACCAGCTTGCAGTCGAGTGCCGTTGCGTAGTCGAGCGCCTGGGCGACGCCGTCGCGAAACGCAGCGACGCGCCCGGGTACGCAGGCCATGCCGCGCTCGCCGACCGCCCGGTTGCCGGCCGGGCTGTTGATCAACACCTGGGTGAAGCCGGCGGCGTTCAAACGGGCACGCAGCTCGGCCGCCGGGTAATCGTAGGGTGACGCGTATTCGACCCCGGTAAAGCCGGCTCGCGCCGCGGCATCGAAGCGATCGAGAAACGGCACTTCGCCGAACAGGAACCCGAGATTCGCGCAGAAACGCGGCATGATGCAGGTCCTTTCCAGGGGTGACAGATCACTATATCGGGGGTCATATGCGCCGCAAACTTCGGTCCCAGGGTGAAAGGCCCCCCAAGTTAGTCCATGCCCGATCTCGTCATCTTTGATTGCGATGGCGTACTCGTCGACAGCGAGCTGATATTCGCCCGCGTTCTCGCCGAGAGCCTGATCGCGCTGGATTTTCCGACGACGATCGACGAGGCCATCACGCTTGGCTTTGGCAAGAACCGCGTCACTCTCTCTGCCGCGGTCGCAGCCCGGTTCGGACAAGCGCTGCCCGATACGTTCTTCGAGACATTTGCCGCCCGCTCAGCTTCCGCCTTCGAGCACGAGCTGTCGCCGATGGTAGGAGTAGAGGACCTCCTCAGCGCGCTGCCGATGCCGCGTTGCGTCGCTTCGAATGGCCGTCTCGACCGCGTCCGCCCACGGCTCGCGATCACCGGTTTGCTGCCATTCTTCGACCCGCACGTGTTCAGCGCCTCGCAGGTCGCGCTCGGCAAGCCCGCCCCCGATCTGTTTCTCTTCGCGGCGCAGCGGCTCAGCGCAAGGCCCGGCGATTGCACCGTGGTCGAGGACAGCATCCCCGGCGTCGAGGCAGCGATCGCCGCCCAAATTCCGGTCGTCGGCTTTTGCGGCGGCGGCCATTGCCCGCAGGATCACGCCGATAGGTTGATCGGTGCAGGATGCTCGCGCGTCTTCGCGCAGATGCCGGATCTCGCCGCTTTTCTTCGTGAGGGACAATGCGGTTAATCCAGATCTCGGACACGCATCTGAGCCCCGGCAAGGCGCATTTCGCCGACAACTGGGCGCCGCTCGTCGGTTGGATCGCCGAGCAGCGCCCCGACCTCGTCATCCATACGGGGGACGTCACTGTGGACGGCGCCGATGTCGAAGAGGATCTGCGATATGCCGCGGAGCTGATGCGCAGTTTGGCCGTGCGCTTTCGCGCGGTGCCGGGCAATCATGATGTCGGCGATGCCGGCCACAACCACCAGCCGGTCAGTGAAGAGCGGCTCCAGCGCTGGCGCACTCATTTCGGTCCGGACCGGTGGGTCGAGGATGTCGAGGACTGCCGCCTGGTCGGGTTCGATGCGATGCTCCTCGGCAGCGGCGAGCGCGAAGAGGCGTTCCAGGCCGACTGGCTCGATGCGGTCATGAACGATGCCCCGGGACGGCGCATCGCCTGGTTCCTCCATCGCCCGCTGTTTCTCCACAGTCCGGACGAGGCTGATACCGGATATTGGTCGGTCAAGCCGCAGCCGCGCGCGCGTCTACTCGAGCTGGCGCGGCGATATTCCGTCGGGCTGGTCGCCAGCGGCCACTTGCACAAGGCTCATGATTTCCTGAACGACGGCACCCGTTACATCTGGGCGCCCGCTACCGCATTTCTCGTGGGACCAGGGATGAAGGCGCCGCCGATGCCCGGAGAGAGCCGGCTCGGGGCCGTCGTCTTCGAGATCGATAGAGGAGAAATCAAGGCAAGAATCATCGAAGTCCCCGGTCTTTCGCGCCATTGGATCGACGACGTCGCCGAAGAGGTCTATCCGCGGCGCCCGGGCAGCAAATCGGCCCCTCCATTGGGGTTACCCAATCGGTAGAGCACGTGCCGCCTCAGCGGACCTTCCAGTAGGCGCGGGTGATCGAAATCGTCCTCCGGTATGCGAGTCATGCCGAGGCGTTCCATGACGCGGCGCGAGCGCTGGTTGGCGGGGACCGTCACGGCGACGATCTCGCTAAGACCGAGCTCATTGAAGCCGTAGTCGAGCGCGGCCGCGGCGGCCTCGGTGGCGTAGCCGTGCCCCCAATAGGATCGGGCGAGCCGCCAGGCAACCTCGACAGCCGGGGTGAAGTGCGCCTCATACGAGACCGTCTCAAGACCAACGACGCCGATGAAGCTCACTGAGCCGGGAAGTTCGACGGCCCACTGTCCGAAGCCATGCTCGCCCCAGTGAGCACGCTTCCGAGCCACCCAGACCTCGGCCGACAACCAGCGGTCCGACAGAGGCAGCAGGTATTCCATGACGGCGGGATCGGCCGACATCTGGGCGAAGTCTGCGATATCCTCGTCGCGCCACGGGCGCAGCAGCAGCCGCGAAGTCCGCAGCGCGATGGCCACGGCTACTTCCTCTTGCCGCCGACGCCGCCCATGCGTGAAAGGAACATTTCCTGCAGCTGCTCGAACCCTTTGAGGGTAGCCGGCAGCCAGGTCTTCAGCATCGCTTCGGGGTCCATCGCCTTGATATTCGCCCGCAGCCGCTCTTGCACTTCTTTGAGCAGCTCCTCCTGCAGCGGCTTCAACTGCGGCAGCCCGAAAAACTCGCGCACCTCGTCCGGCGTGCAATCGATGTCCAGCTTGATCTTCATCGCGATGTGCCTTTCCTCCGCCGCAACGCCCTGATCGCAGTTGATCCTCGGCCGGCTGTTTTACCCCAGTTTCTAGGAAAAATCTGGGGCCTCAAGGGGCCTGCGCTCCCCGGTTATGGGCGGGCGGCGGGTGCCGGATCGTGATCGTCGAGAATGCCGGCGACCGCGAAAACGCGGACCTCGCGCCGGATGCCCTTGGCGGCGATGCTGCCGCGTTCCTCGGCGCGCACGATGTCGCGCACCAATGCCCAGGTCGGATAGGAGATCAAGATGCCGCCCGGGTCGGCGTCTGTTTGGATCCGCGCCGCGAGATTCACCTCGGCGCCGATGATCGTGTAATCCATGCGGTCTTCTGAGCCGAAATTGCCGACGTTGCAATACCCGGTATTGATGCCGATCCGCATCTGGAAGGGTTGCTCGAAACCGCTGGCGTGCCATTCCCGCTGCAATTCGACCATCTGCCGCTGCATCGCGACAGCCATCCGCACGCAGGCCTGCGCATCCTCTTCGACGCCCTTGGTTTCGGGATCGCCAAAAAACATCAGCATCGCGTCGCCGATGAATTTGTCGATGTGCGCGCCGTGAGCGAGTGCGATCTTCGACATTGCGGTGAAATATCGGTTCAACATCGCCGTCAGGTCTTCCGGCTGCATGTCGGCGGTGGTCGCGACGAAATCCTTGATGTCGCTGAAGAACACCGTCAGCCGCTTGCGTTCGGTGGCGAGCTCCACGTCGCGCGAGCCGGCGAAGATCGAGGCATAGACCTGGGGTGAGAGGTATTTGGAGAGCTTGACCGACAGGCTCTCCAGCATCCTGGTCTTTTCGTCGAGGGCGGCATTCCGCTCTTCGATCGCTTTCAGCGTATCGCGCAACAGCAGGTGGGTCGCCACGCGCGCGCGCACGACGGTGGGGTTGAACGGTTTGTGAATGTAATCGACCGAGCCGAGCTCAAACCCCTTAGCCTCATCCTCGGCTTCGGTCCGGGCGGTCAGAAAGACCACCGGAATGGCCGCGGTCTCCGGATCGGCCTTGAGCCGCGCACAGACCTCGTAGCCATCCATGTCAGGCATCGTCACATCGAGCAAGATGAGGTCCGGCTTGTCGCCGGCACGAGCATGTTCGAGCGCCTTGGCGCCGCTGGTCGCCACCTTGGTACGATATTGATCCTTCAGGATGGCCAGCGCCGCGGCGATGTTGGCCGGCGTATCGTCGACGATCAGAATGGTCTTGTCCGCCATAAGGTGCTCATTCCCCTGTCATTAACGCGTTCCCGCCCCCTTGATGGGGGCGGGTTAGGGTGGGGGTGATGCCGCAGCTCCCGGGCGATGATCGCACACACGCCTTCGAGGTTTGACAGCACCTCATTGTTCCAGAAGCGCAGAATCCGATAGCCTTGGTCTTCCAGAAAACGCGTCCGTTTCGCCTCGTCAAGAGACGACCGCTCGTGTTGGCCGCCATCGATTTCGATGATCAGACGTGCGTTGTGGCACACAAAATCGGCAATATACTGCCCGAACGGCACCTGCCTGTGGAAGCGATGGCCGTCCATTTGCGCCGATCGCAGGATTCGCCAGATGCTTCTCTCGGCATCGGTCACACTCTGCCGTAGGGCTCGGGCACGGTCATACGCGCCCTCCACAGGATGCTTTTTCACGGGAGCCCGGTCGTTTCATCACCCCCACCCAACCCTCCCCCATCGAGGGGGAGGGCTTCGTTCCCGTCCCCTTGATGGGGGCGGGTCAGGGTGGGGGTGATGCTGCCCAGGGGCTTTCCGGTTCGCAATGACGTGATCGGCGGCGTCCGTTTTCGGCCTTTGGCGCGCCCTTTGCGGTGGCTTTCACCCCCTCCCAACCCTCCCCCATCGAGGGGGAGGGCTTGCGCGGCGCTGTCTCGGATTGCGAAATTCATTTTGCGTCAGGCGCTGGGCGGCGGCGCGAGCCGGGCGGCGATACTGCGCACCCGGACGAGCGCGGCGTCGAAGTCGAAATTGCCGACCTCGCGCAGCAGCGCACCAGCCTCTTCTGCGCCTAATGTGCGCTCCAACAGCTCCTGCGCGGCGAGCGCGCAATCGAGCGCCTCGCCGTTGCCGTCGGCCAACATGGTCTCCAGCCGAGAGAGCACGGCACCCAGGGCGGCACCGTCGCCGCCGGCCGTGGCCGTGCGCAAGCGGGCGGCGATCGCGCGCAACTGCACCAGCGCTGCATCGAAGGCAAAGTTCTGCACCTCGCGGGTCAGCCCGGCCAACTCCTCGGGGCTCAGCACCCTCGCCAGCACCTCCTGCGCCTCCAGCACGCAATCGAGGGCCGCACCATCGCTGTCGGCCAGCAGCTCCTCGAGCCGTCCGAGCAGCGGGATGACATCAGCTATATCGGACGATTGCGGCGCCGCGGCGGGTGAGGCTGGCGCAAGCGCCGCCCGGATGCTGACGATCACGGCCGCGGTCGCCTGCTCTAGTGCCGCGAGATCGTCTTCGATACCCTCCAGCCCGCCGTGCCGGATGCGGTCTTCGACGACTGCCGCCGCTTCGCTTGGCGCCTTGATGCCGAGGGTGGCGGAGACGCCTTTGAGCGTGTGCGCCAGCCGTTCGGCCGTCTTCATGTCAGCGGCGGTGAGTGCCGCGCGCAGCGCGGCCGCCGTGTCGGCCTGGTCTTCTGCATATTGCCGCAGCATGGCGCGGTAGAGACGCAGATTGCCGCCCACCCGATGCAGGCCGTCGGCGATATCGACCCCGGCAATCGCCGTCAGCTCAGAGGACGCTGCTTCGCTCGCCGGCGCCGGGCTCGCCGCGCTGGCGCGGGGTACGACGCGCTGTCCGGCGAACGCCAGCACCGTCCGGTACAAGAGATCCGGATCGATCGGCTTGGTGATGTGGTCGTTCATGCCTTCGGAAAGACACTGATCGCGCTCCTCGGCCATCGCCTGCGCGGTCATCGCGATGATCGGCAAGCTGTCCCAGCGCGGATCCGACCTGATTGCCCGCGTCGCCTCGTGGCCGTCCATGACCGGCATCTGCATGTCCATCAGCACGATGTCGTAGGGCGGCGGCTGCACCGTGCCGGTGATCGCGGCCACGGCCTCGCTTCCGTCATTGGCGATGCTCACCGCAGCACCGGCACTCGTCAGCAATTCCACCGCGATCTGCTGATTGACCGCATTGTCCTCGACCAGCAGCACGCGGATGCCGGTCAGGTTTGGCGCCGCCGCCTGCGGCAGCGCAGACCGCGGCCTGCCGCCGCCCGCAAAGGTCTCCACCAGCATGTCGTAGAGCGAGGACAAAGTGATCGGCTTCGTCAGGAACCCTACCGCCCCGGCATCTTCGGCCGCCTGGCGCACCGCCTCGGTGGCGAAGCCCGTCACGATGATGATCTGCGGCGGCAACCCGCCCGCCTCCTCGCGCAGGCCCATCTTGTCCCCCAGAATCGTCCGCGTCGCCTCGGCGCCGTCGATCCCCGGCATCCAGTGATCCATAAAGACCACCCGATAAGGATCGTCGGCCGATGCCCGGTCGAGCTCGGCATAGGCCTCGCGCGCCGACGCCACGCTATCCGCGCGCAGTTGCAGTTCCCGCAGGCTGCGGGTCAGGATCTCGCACGCCAGCGGATTGTCGTCGACCACCAATGCCCGCATGCCGGCGATCGCGATCGGCATCGCCTGCCGCGGCCGTTGCCGCGCGGTGACGCCGAGCCACAAGGTGACGCGGAACGTGCTGCCGATCCCTGCCTGGCTTTCGACCTCGACGTCGCCTTCCATCATCTCGGCCAGCCGCTTGACGATGGTCAGGCCCAGTCCCGTGCCGCCATAGCGGCGGGTGGTCGACCCGTCGGCCTGGCTGAACGCCGAGAACAGCCGGGCGCTCTCTTCCCGCGTCATGCCGATGCCGGTGTCGGCGACCGCGATCTCGAGGCACACCCGGCCGTCCCGCTCGTCAAGCGCGGAGATCGATACCTCGATGTGCCCCCGTTCGGTGAACTTGACGGCGTTGCTGATCAGGTTGGTGAGGATCTGGCTCACCCGCAGCGGGTCTCCCGACAGCCCCTGCGGCACGTCGCCAGCGACGCTGAACACCAATTCCAGCTCTTTTTCGCTTGCCCTCTGCCCGATCAGCGTATTGACGTTGCCCAGCACATCGTCGACCCAGAACGGGATCGTTTCGATCGTCAGCTTGCCGGCCTCGACCTTCGAAAAATCGAGGATGTCGTTGATGATGCCGAGCAATGACACGCCGGCGGTGTGGATCTTGGAGAGATAGTCGCGCTGCTTGAAGTCGGGCGCGTTCATCAGGGCGAGGTTCGAGAGCCCGATGATCGCGTTCATCGGCGTGCGGATCTCGTGGCTCATATTGGCGAGGAACATCGACTTGGCTTGCGTCGCTTCCTCGGCGACGTCCCGGGCATGGGCGAGATCGGCCTGCGCCGCCTCCAATTCGTGCAACGCCGTCTCGGCCGCGTCGCGCGCCGCGCGGATCTCGGCCTCGGCGCGCTTGCGCTCGGTGATGTCGCTGTAGTTGATGACGACCCCGCCGCCCGGCACCGGGTTCGCCCGTATCTCGATGACGCGACCATCGGGGCGCGTGCGCTCGGTCGAATATTGTCTGCTGGCCGCTTCGATCAGCCGGCGCACTTCGGCTTCGACATCGACCTCGCCGTACTCGCCGTGTGTCGCGAGGTGGCGAATGTAGTCGCCAAGGCTCGGCCGCTCGGCCAGCAAAGTGTCGGGCAAATCGAGAAGCCGCTGGAAATTGCGGTTCCACGCTGCGAGCCGCTGCTCGGCGTCAAACATCGCGACCCCGTCGCCCATATTGTCGAAGGTGACGCGCAGCTCGGCCTGGCGCTGGCGGATCTCGCCGAGCAGCCGCGCATTCTCGATTGCGATGACCGCCTGGTCGGCGAAGGTACGCACCAGCTCGATCTGACGGTCGGTGTACGGCGCGACGCGCTTGCGCGGGAGATTGATCGTACCGAGCACGGCTCCCTCGCGCAGTAGCGGCACCCCAAGGATGGTGCGGTACCCGGACGCCACAGTCTCGGGAAACGCATAGTCCGGGATAGCGCGGATGTCCGCTACGTGTACGACCCTGCCTTCGAGCGCCACTCGCCCGGCGATGCTGTCGCGACCGGGAACAACGGTTCGCTGGCGATGGATCGCCCATAACTCGGCATCCGCTACCATCGCCTGGTTGCCCGCCACATAGCGGTAGACCTCGCCCTCGCGTATCGTGATCACTGCGGAATCGGCGCCGCAAAGCCGGGTGGCCGTTTCGGCCACGGTGTCCAGCACCGGTTGCACATCGGTGGTCGAGCGGCTGATGACGTTGAGCACATCGCTGGTCGCGGTCTGGTATTCGAGCGATTCTTCGAGGTCGCGCGTGCGCGCCTGCAATTCGCCGAGCAGCCGCGCATTCTCGATCGCGATGACCGCCTGGTCGGCAAAGGTGCGCACCAGCTCTATCTGCCGCTCGCCGAACGGCTCGACCCTCTTCCGGGAGAGAGCGATCGTGCCGAGCACGGCCCCCTCGCGCAGCAGCGGAACTCCAAGGGAGGTACGGTTCCCGAACGCCACACTCTCGGGCACCGCGTAGTCCGGGATTGCGCGGATGTCCTCGACATGCACGACCCTGCCTTCGAGCGCCACCCGCGCGTGGATGCTGTCGCGACCCGGGACAAATGTTCGCTGGCGCAAGATCGCCCAATACTCGGGCTCCGCTGCACTGGTCGAGCTCGCCACAAAGCGGTAGACCTCGCCCTCGTGTATTGTAATCGTTGCGGCGTCGGCGCCGCAAAGCCGGGCGGCGGTTTCGACCACTGTGTCCAGCACCGGCTGCACATCGGCGGTCGAGCGGCTGATGACGTTCAGCACGTCGCTGGTCGCGGTCTGGTATTCGAGCGATTCTTCGAGGTCGCGCGTGCGGGCCTGCAATTCGCCGAGCAGCCGCGCATTCTCCATCGCGATGACCGCTTGGTCGGCGAAGGTGCGCACCAGTTCGATCTGCCGCTCGGTGTACGGCTGCACTCGTCTCCGCCCGAGACCAATCGTGCCGAGCACGGCCCCCTCGCGCAGCAACGGTACCCCGAGCATGGTACGTTGCCCCGACGCCACAGCCTCGGGCACCGCGTAGTCCGGGATAGCGCGGATGTCCGCGACATGCACGACCCTGCCTTCGAGCGCCGTCCGCGCGGTGATGCTGTCGCGACCGGGGACAATGGTTCGCTGGCGCAAGACGGCCCAGTGCTCCGGGTCCAGTGCAGAGGCCGCCACAAAGCGGTAGACCTCGCCCTCGCGTATCGTGATCCCTGCGATATCGGCGCCGCAAAGCCGGGCGGCCGTCTCGACCACTGTGTCCAGCACCGGCTGCACATCGGCGGTCGAGCGGCTGATGACGTTGAGCACATCGCTGGTCGCGGTCTGGTATTCGAGCGATTCTTCGAGGTCGCGCGTGCGGGCCTGCAATTCGCCAAGCAGCCGCGCATTCTCCATCGCGATGACTGCCTGGTCGGCGAAGATGCGCACCAGTTCGATCTGCCGCTCGGTGAACGGCTCTACTCGCATCCGCGAGAGAGCGATTGTGCCGAGCACAACCCCCTCGCGCAACAGCGGCACGCCAAGCATTGTGCGTCGCCCGGACGCCAAAGCTGCGGGATGTGCGAAGTCCGGATCAGCGCGGATGTCGGTGGTATGCACGACCCTGCCTTCGAGCGCCACCCGTCCGGTCATGCTGTCGCGACCGGGGACAAGGGATTGCTGACGCACCCTCGCCCAATGCTCGGGGTCCGATGCACTGGTCGAACTCGACGCGGGGCGGTAGACCTCGCCCTCGCGTATAAAGATCGATCCGGAATCAGCACCACAAAGCCGGGCCGCCGTTTCGGCCACTGTGTCCAGCACCGGTTGCACATCGGCGGTCGAGCGGCTGATGACGTTGAGCACGTCACTGGTCGCGGTCTGGTATTCGAGCGATTCTTCGAGGTCGCGCGTGCGGGCCTGCAATTCGCCGAGCAGCCGCGCATTCTCCATCGCGATGACTGCCTGATCAGCAAATGTGCGCACCAGTTCGATCTGCCGCTCGGTGTACGGCTCGACCCGCTTCCGGGAAAGCGAGATAACCCCGATTGGCTCGCTGCCGCGCAGCAGCGGCACCCCAAGTGAGGTACGTCGCCCGGACGCCACAGCCCCGGGCACCGCGAAGTCCGGGTCGGCGGGCGAGGTCCTCGATATGCACGACCCTGCCTTCGAGCGCCACCCGGCCGACGACGCTGTCGCGACCGGGGACAATGGTTCGCCGGCGCAAGGCCTCCCAAAACCCGGCGTCCGCTGCAGCCGCCTGGTTGGCCGACACATAGCGGTAGACCTCGCCCTCGCGGATTGCGATCCCTGCGCTATCGGCGCCGCAAAGCCGGGCGGCTGTTTCGGCGACTGTGTCCAGCACCGGCTGCACATCGGCGGTCGAGCGGCTGATGACGTTCAGCACGTCGCTGGTCGCGGTCTGGTATTCGAGCGATTCTTCGAGGTCGCGGGTACGGGCCTGCAATTCGCCGAGCAGCCGCGCGTTCTCCATCGCGATGACCGCCTGCACCGCGAAGTTTTCCAGGAACGCGATCTCTTTTTCCGAGAATGGCCGCACCTCGTCGCGGCCGCACGTGATCATGCCGAGCAGCGCCCCGTCTTTGCGCAGCGCCAATAGAAGATTGGTGCGCAAACCGCGCCCGGCGGCTGCGCGCGTTGGTGGATCGTCAATCAGCCGCGCATCGGCAACGTGGACAAAGGGCTCTCCGGCGAGCAGCCGCGCCGCAAGCGAGAACTCGCGAGCGCTGATCCCGCGGCGCAGCTGCTCGGCCCAGTCCTGCGGGACGCCCTGCATCGCGACACCGCGGAAGGTCTCGCCGTCGAACAGATACAAAGTGCCGCGCGTCGCGCCGCAGTGCGTGCGCGCCTTTTCCAATATCGTTTCGAAGACCGGCTGGAGCTCACCGGGCGAGGAATTGATGACCTGCATACCTCGGCCGTCGCGGTCTGCTGCTCCAGCGACTCGCGCAGTTCGGTCAACAGCCGCGCATTCTCGATCGCGATGACCGCCTGGTCGGCAAAGGTGCGCACCAATTCGATCTGCCGCTCGGTGAACGGCTGCACTCGCTTCCGCACAAGACTAATCGTGCCGAGCACGGCCCCCTCGCGCAGCAGCGGCACGCCGAGCATGGTCCGTCGCCCGGCCGCCACAGTCTCGGGGAACAACACGTAGTCCGGGTCAGCGCGGAGGTCCTCGACATGCACGACCCTGCCTTCGAGCGCCACCCGCGCGGGGATGCTGTCGCGACCGGGGACAATCGTTCGCTGGCGCACCGTCGCCCAAAACTCGGGCTCCGCCGCGCTGAACGAACTCGCCACATAGCGGTAGACCTCGCCCTCGCGTATTGCGATCGTTCCGGTATCGGCACCGCAAAGCCGGGCGGCCGTCTCCATTACTGAGTCCAGCACCGGTTGCACATCGGCGGTCGAGCGGCTGATGACGTTGAGCACGTCGCTGGTCGCGGTCTGATATTCGAGCGATTCTTCGAGGTCGCGCGTGCGGGCCTGCAACTCGCCGAGCAGCCGCGCATTCTCCATTGCAATGACCGCCTGGTCGGCAAAGGTGCGCACTAGCTCGATCTGCCGCTCGGTGTATGGCTCGACCCGCTTCCGCCCGAGATTGATCGTACCGAGCACGGCACCCTCGCGCAGCAGCGGCACCCCGAGGGAGGTATGATACCCGGCGGCCACAGTCTCGGGCAGCGCGAAGTCCGGGTCAGCGGCGTAGTCTGCGACGTGCACGACCCTGCCTTCGAGCGCCACCCGCGCGGCCATGCTGTCGCGACCGGGGAGAATGGTTCGCTGGCGCAAGATCGCCCAATACTCGGGTTCCGATGCACTGGTCGAACTCGCCACAAAGCGGTAGACCTCGCCCTCGCGTACTGCGACTGTTGCGATATCGGCGCCGCAAAGCCGGGCGGCCGTCTCGGCCACTGTGTCCAGCACCGGCTGCACATCGGCGGTCGAGCGGCTGATGACGTTGAGCACATCGCTGGTCGCGGTCTGGTATTCGAGCGATTCGCGCAGTTCGGTCAACAGGCGCGCATTCTCGATCGCAATCACCGCCTGATCGGCAAAGGTGCGCACGAGCTCGATCTGCCGCTCGGTGAACGGCTCGACCCGCATCCGGGAGAGATTGATCGTGCCGAGCACGGCCCCCTCGCGCAGCAGCGGTACCCCAAGGACGGTGCGTCGCCCGGATGCCACAGTTTCGGGCACTGCGTATTCCGGGTCAGCGCTGATGTCCGCGATATGCACGACCCTGCCTTCGAGCGCCACTCGCCCGGCCATGCTGTCGCGACCGGGGCCAATTGTTTCCTGACGGCGGAGCGCCCATAACTCGGGCTCCGATGCGCTGAACGAACTCGACACATAGCGGTAGACTTCGCCCTCGCGTATTGAGATCAATCCAGTATCGGCGCCGCAAAGCCGGGCGGCCGTTTCGGCCACTGTGTCCAGCACTGGCTGTACATCGGCGGTCGAGCGGCTGATGACGTTGAGCACGTCACTGGTCGCGGTCTGGTACTCGAGCGATTCTTCGAGGTCGCGCGTGCGCGCCTGCAATTCGCCGAGCAGCCGCGCATTCTCCATCGCGATGACCGCCTGGTCGGCAAAGGTCCGCACCAGTTCGATCTGCCGCTCGGTGAATGGCTCGACCCGCTGCCGCGACAGATGAATCACGCCAAGCACGGTTCCTTCGCGCAGCAGCGGCACTCCAAGTGCGGTGCGCCGCCCGGCCATCACAGACTCGGCCACCGCGAAGTCCGGGTCGGCGGCGAGATCCTCGACATGCACGACATTGCCTTCGATCGCCACCCGCCCGGTGATGCTGTCGCGACCGGGGACAAGTCTTCGCTGGCGGATGGCCGCCCACCACTCGGGCTGTGCTGCGCTGTACGAGCTCGCCGCATACCGGTAGACCTCGCCCTCGCGTACCGTGATCCCTCCGCCGTCGGCACCGCAGAGCCGGACGGCAGTTTCGACCAGCGTCTCCAGCACCGGTTGCACATCGGCGGTCGAGCGGCTGATAACCTTGAGCACGTCGCTGGTCGCGGTCTGATATTCGAGCGATTCTTCGAGGTCGCGCGTGCGGGCCTGCAACTCGCCGAGCAGCCGCGCATTCTCCATTGCAATGACCGCCTGGTCGGCGAACGTCCGCACCAGCTCGATCTGCCGCTCGGTGTAGGGCTGCACTCGATCCCGCGCGAGAGAAATCATGCCGAGCACGGCTCCCTCTCGCAGCAGCGGCACCCCAAGCATGGTCCGTCGTCCGGACGCCACAGTCTCGGGCTGCGCGTAGTCCGGATCAGCGAGGATGTCCGCGACATGCACGACCTTGCCTTCGAGCGCCACCCGCCCGGCGACGGTGTCGCGACCGGGGACGACGGTTCGCTGGCGCAAGGCCGCCCAGAACTCGGGCTCCGTCGCCTGGGTGGTCGACGCAGCGCGGTAGACCTCGCCCTCGCGTATTCTGAGCGATCCGCTATCGGCGCCGCAAAGCCGGGCGGCCGTCTCCATTACTGTGTCCAGCACCGGTTGCACATCGGCGGTCGAGCGGCTGATGACGTTGAGCACGTCGCTCGTCGCGGTCTGGTATTCGAGCGATTCTTCGAGGTCGCGGGTGCGGGCCTGCAATTCGCCGAGCAGGCGCGCGTTCTCCATCGCGATAACCGCCTGGTCGGCAAAGGTGCGCACCAGCTCGATCTGTCGCTCGGTGAACGGCTCGACCCGCTGGCGATTCAGGGTGAGCGTGCCGACCACCAAACCGTCACGCAGCAATGGCACGCCGAGCGCAGTCCGCAGTTTCCCGAGCGCCACCGCTTCGGGGTGGCGATAGTCCGGGTCCGTTGTGATGTCCGGGATGTGCACGACCTCGCCGGTAAGGGCGACCCGGCCACCCACTCTTTCGCGGCTGGGCGCAAACGTCCGCGACCGCAAGAAGGCGTCATAGGCCGGGTCGTGCGAACGCGTCGCGAGACAGCGGAACACGTCGCCCTCGCGGATCGCCAGGGTGGCGTTATCGCTGCCGCAGAGCCGCTGCCCGGTCTCGACCAGAGTGTCGAGAATCGGCTGAAGATCAAAAGTCGAGCGGCTAATGACCTTGAGCACGTCGCTCGTCGCGGTCTGGTATTCGAGCGCCTCGTCTCGCTCGGCTCTGCATTCGGCAAGCTGACGCTGCAGATCGGCTACGAGCTGCTGGCAATCGGCTAATGTGCTGTTGTGCGTCGCGCTCATTTTGCGGGACCTCGTCGGGAACGTCCTTCGGGGCGGATCTTACCGTAATCGACACGGGCCACCACATGTTGCCGATCGGGACCATCAGCGCCGCACCTCCCGAAACGCGATCAACTCGCGCGCTAACCAGATCCGAGGAGATCAATTTCGAAGTGAACCCTGCGAGCGGCGAGAACCGGCCGCCGCGCGCGGCCTTCGCCCTTGTCGAGGTAAACGATCCCGGCCGTTTCCAGCTTTTTGAGCGTCCGCAACACGTTTTGTTCCGCGCGGGAGGTGATCGCGGCCAGTTCGGCGATCGATTTCGGCCGATGCTCGGCGATCGCGCGCAAGAGCGCACGATTTTTTGCCGACAGCAGCTTTGCCCCGGCTTCGAGCGAGGCGAATTGCACTTTATGTTTCGCGCGCTCGCCCCGAACGACCGGTTCGTACCACACCTTCGGCTCGGTCGGATCGACGGTGCGTTCGCCACGGGCGACTGCCAACGTGTATTCCTTGAATTCCCGAAACGTGCCGGTCTTGCGCTTCATGAGACACCTCGCTCTCGCAGAATTCGCTCCACCTCGGCGTAGAAATCTTCCAGCAGCTGGACCGGCCCCCGATATGCGTAAGGCACGAGCCGCCGTCCGCCATAGATGTGCCGATGATCAAACTCAGGTCTCCGGCGGCGCACGCGGTGAGCGTTGTCGAGCCCGTAAATCCGGCTGCCCTGTGGATCGTGCAGGGTGAGACTGTACTTGATTCCCTGGGGTCGGCTTGTCGTAGCCTCGACCCGTTGCGCCGCTATCTTGACCCGATGCCCGCCGGCAAATTGAAACTCCAAGCCGTCAAGGCTCAGCAACACCTCGAGTTTGTGATCCACCTCGGGCACGAATCATCATATCAGGATTTGATTGCCTGACCGCAACCCGTGATGATTCGCTGGGATGCTCGCAATGCGACACCGCGATGACGGCCTGCGCCGCGAACGCTTCCAGCAGAGCGATTTCCTTGTCCGAGAACGGCCGCACCTCCCGCCGGTGGGCGGTGATGAAGCCGAGCAGGGCGCCCTCCTTGCGCAACGGAACCATCAGGAGCGTGCGAGTGCCGGCCCTGATCGTGGCACGACTTTGCAGGGTTTCTGCAGCGGCCCGGACGTCGGCGACCTGGACATAACGTTCGCCACGCAGCAGCCGCTCATGGAGGTCGCTGCCGCGATAAGGCTGCCGATGTGTTTGATCCAAAATTGGGGCATGCCGTGATCGGCCGCCGAGCGGAAATATTCGCCGTCATAGGTCACCAATGCTCCATGCTCGACGCCGCAAAGGCTGTGCGCCTTTTCAAGAATAGCGTCGAACACCGGGGTGAGATCGCCGGGCGACGAATTGATGTTCTGAAGCACCTCTGCCAAGGCCGCCTCGCGGGCCAATGCTTCGTCGCGCTCCGCGGTCCTCGCCTCGAGCTGCTGCCGAAGTGCCGCTACCGTTTGCCTGAGATCAATGTGCGTATCGTCGGCCATCGCCTTCTCGCCCCCGACGATACTCTTGTACCCCCCGCCCTACCAGCGAGCACCCGCCTGGCGCTCGTCGACCGGCGGAGCAAATGCTCCCGGTTCTTACCTCACCCCGCCGCGCGGGGAGAGGTCGGTATCCGCGCCCTGCACGGATACCGGGTGAGGGGCAAGCGTCCTGCTCACAACAGCCCCTCACCCCGACCCTTTCCCCGCAAGCGGGGCGAGGGAGAATTGCGTTTCACCCTCAGAGCTTGTGAAAGAATTGCCAATCGGCTGGAGCGGCACCGTGCGATCAGTGTATCGCGAAGCCTCCCGATGGGATCAGAAGCCACCCGCCGCGCGGGATCAGCCTGCGCGTACAGCCGTCGCGATCAGATGATGGCGTCGTAGTCCGCGTGAGAACCGATCCAAAACCACAAAAGGCCGGCGTCGACTTCGACGGCCAGCGCGCAATAACGGCTGCCGACACGGACCGACCAGAAGCGGCCGATCTTCTTCAACCGCAACGATGGGTGTCGCGGATTTTCCTTTAGCAGTACGTAGCTCTTGTCTGCCAGCGCTCGGACGTTTTCTGGAAGCTTTGCGTAGGCTTCCCAGAACGACGGGCTCGCGAAATGCCTCACAAGTCGCGCGCGCGGCCGGCGCGGAAGTCCGCAAGTGCCTGCTCGGCGAGCTTGTCCAGCCTGCCCGCTTTGGCGTCCCGCTCGATCCTCCGGTCGAAACGAGCCGCCTCGAATTCCTCGAACCAGGCACGGAACTTCGCGAGCTGATCCGCAGGCAATTGAGTTACGGCTTTTTCGATGTCTTCAAGGGACGTCATGTCCGCCAAGCTAACCGATCGGGGCTCGCGCGTCATCGCTCACTTCTGCGCCGGAGAGTTCGATCCCCTGGAATCGGCGCCGCAAAGCCGGGCGGCCGTTTCGACCACTGTGTCCAACACCGGTTGCACATCGGCGGTCGAGCGGCTGATGACATTGAGCACCTCGCTGGTCGCGGTCTGGTATTCGAGCGATTCTTAGAGATTGCGCGTGCGGGTCTGCAATTCGCCGAGCAGCCGCGCATTCTCCATCGCGATGACCGCCTGCGCCGCGAAGTTCTAGAGCAGCGCGATTTCCTTGTCGGAGAACGGCCGCACCTCCCGCCGGTGGGCGGTGATGAGGCCGAGCAGGACGCCCTCCTTGCGCAACGGAACCATCAGGATCGTGCGACTGCCGGCCCTGATCGAGAGACGTCTTTCCGGGGTTTCTGCAGCGGCCCGGGCGTCAGCGAGCTGGGTATAACGTTCGCCGCGCAGCAGCCGCTCATGGAGGTCGCTGCCGCGATAAGGCTGCCGATGCTGTTTGATCCAAAATTGGGGCATGCCGTGATCGGCGGCCAAGCGGAAATATTCGCCGTCATAGGTGACCAGTGCGCCATGCTCGACGCCGCAAAGGGCGTGCGCCTTTTCAAGAATAGCGTCGAACACCGGGGTGAGATCGCCGGGCGACGAATTGGTGGTCTGAAGCACCTCTGCCAGGGCCGCCTCGCGGGCCAGCGCTTCGTCGCGCTCCGCGGTCCTCGCCTCGAGCTGCTGCCGAAGTTCCGCATACGGTTAGCCTGAGATCAATGTGCGTGTCGTCCGCCATCGCCTTCTCACCCCGCTGTCGCACCCGACGATACGCTTCCGCCTCCGCCCCGGCCAGCAAGAGCGTAAGAACGATCGGCTTCGCGCAGGTTCGGTCCACCCTCGCGGCGCGTTCTCACGGATCGAAGCACCCCGGAAGGTATCTCGAGGGCCTATCCGTGCTATAACGGCGTCCATGCCGGCATTGGCGAAAGTTCCGGTTCGGATGACCGTCGCGGAGTTCCTCAAATGGGATTCTCAAGACGACCTCAGATACGAGCTCGTCGATGGCGAGCCGCGCGCGATGGCGCCGGCGAGCACGGCTCATGGCTTCCTGCAGAATGAACTTGGCGCCCTGATCCGCAATCATCTGCGCGAGAAGGCAAGCGGTTGCGAGGTGGTCGCGAATCCCGGCATCGTGCCGCGGCTGTTGCCCGAACATAATGTGCGCATACCGGACCTGGCGGTCACTTCCTCGCCTTTGGCGCCCGGGCAGGCGCTGCTCTCCGACCCGGTGCTGATCATCGAGATACTTTCCCCCAGCAACCAGGCGAAGACCTGGACCAATGTCTGGGCGTACACGAGCATCCCGAGCGTTCGGGAAATCCTGGTTCTCCGTGCCGAACGCATCGCAGCGGAGCTGCTGCGGCGTTCGCCGCAGGGAGAATGGCCCGATCGCCCGATCGCGATCGCCGAGGGCGAACTGGCGCTGGAAAGCATCGGGTTTCGGGTAGCCTTGGCCGACCTCTACGCCCGCACCGGGCTCGCCGGCTGAGGTTCAAGACCCGCAATCACACAGTAGGGCGTCATTGCTAGTGGATAAAATCTGACGCTTGGTACCTATGCTAGGGGTCCGCTTGGGGTGGTTAGCGGTCCTTGGCACCCGGGGTTTCCACCGTCCGTTATCGTTTCCTTCAACGGACCTTCAAGTACGTTGCCACGGTTCAGAGCTGACGGACGAGACGTGCCACTTCCGGACTCACGCACCGCAGCAAGACGAGCGCAGTTGCACGGCTATTCGATCACCTCGTCGGCCCAGTCAAAAGCGTCGGCGGCACGTCGAGGCCGAGCGCCTTCGCCACGAT
>Ga0306926_10000753_pt1 | contig 30994 bp, 33 predicted proteins | sample flu12Cox44000178_FD_203759 | JGI IMG/M metagenome (GOLD analysis project Ga0306926, IMG submission 203759) | Lab enrichment of tropical soil microbial communities from Luquillo Experimental Forest, Puerto Rico - flux8day.12C.oxic.44.000.178 (v2)... | ecosystem: Environmental > Terrestrial >...
TTAGCGCGCCCCATTCCTTCTGAATACTTCGCGCGGCTGATCGGACGGAGTCCAGGTCGGCCAGGTCGTAGTGAACTACAAGCGCCTGCCCGCCGGCGGCGCGCACCTGCTCGGCGGTGACTTCGGCGCCTGGCCGATTCTCATGATAGGTCACCGCCACCCGCGCCCCTTCGCCGGCAAATGCCACCGCGGCCGCCTGGCCGATGCCCGATGAGCTACCCGTGACCAGCACGACCTTTTCCCTCAATCCCAAATCCATAGTGGGCCTCCTTACATACTCGCGTCCCTCGAACCGGGCGGGGCGCTGCGGCGCTGCGAACGCCAGGAATATCCGCCGGCTCATGCGCGAGCATGCGCTGAATCTGAGGCAGCGCAGGCGTTCTATCGCGACGACCGATAGCGATCACAATTATCCGATCCTCTGCGATCTCGCGAAGAGCATGAAATTGGATAGCCCGAACCAGTAGCCGATATCACCTATGTCTCAATCGTAACCGGCTTCGTGTACTTGGCAGCGATCCTCGATGCTTGGTCACGTCGCGTTGTAGGTTACGCCATCAGCGGCTCGTGACCTTGATGCTCAGGACCGCAGCGAATGTCCGCAGCCGAAGGAAGCTGACATAAGTCCGAACGGGGCGGATTCTCGTTTTGACCCTCGAACGGTCATTAGCCGTGCCGAAATCCCGCAGTGCAGGCGGACCTCACGCCGCAGTACTATCGTTCGGGTCGCAGCCGGTGGCATGATCCGAGGCAGGAGGCCCCCGTTAATGGACGTGCAGCTGCTATTCGGAATCAGTGTCGCGTTCGGCTTTGTCGCATGGGCGGTCGTCACCGTCTTCTATATCTGGCCGGAACTGCGGGACCGATCGCGCATCGACGCGCTTCGACCACTGCTTACCCTCCACGGATTCCGCTTTATCGGGTTGTCCTTTCTGGTTCCCGGCGTCGTGTCGGCCGACCTCCCAATCGCGTTCGCGCGCGACGCGGCCTACGGAGATGTTGTTGCAGCGATTTTGGCTTTGTTGGCCTTGACCGCACTACGGAGCAAGTTGGGAATTGCGCTCGTGTGGGTGTTTAACATCTGGGGAAGTCTCGATCTGCTGAATGCGTTCTATGTGGCCAATGCAACCGGATTGTGGGCGGGTCAACTCGGCGCCGCCTTTTTCATTCCCACAGCAATCGTTCCACTTTTGCTGATAACGCACGCTCTGGTTTTCCGCATCTTGTTGAAACATGACGGACCGACCGCCTAGACGGAGAGCCTCTACTGGCAGCAGGGGGTATGATAGAAAACCACCGGTGACCCACAGCGGTCAATAAGCAGCCTGTTTTCGGTGCAGAACACTGCTCGCCGACGATATGCTAGAGCATGTCCCGCAAAAGTGGGAACCGGTTTTGCGAAAAAGGACATGCTCAAACAAAGAGGTAGAGCGGGATGACGATTCGAAGAAAAGTCATCCCGCTCTAGCGTCTGCAGCAATTCACTGCTGCCCCAGATATGCAACGCCGGCCCATCCGACGCCTTCAGCCGGCGGACTCCATCCACAACATCACCGCCAATGTGCTGCGAGTTCTCCCAGTCGAAACGATCGAGATTACGCGTGAGGACGTATTTCGTCGCCTTGTTGGAGATGAAAAACCCATGGCTAGGAGGCGCCAACTCCTGATGCGCATATTCGGGCGCCCTACGGGCATCCTTGGACGGTTAGGTGGAGTGATCATGGCGCGCGCGAACCGGGATGCAGCCGCGCAAGTCATCGAGCTGCTCAACATTCGCGCCGACGACAAGGTCCTGGAGGTTGGTTTTGGGCCGGGTGTCGCGATCCAACTGCTGTTGCAGCGCCTTCACACCGGATCCGTCGCCGGAGTGGATCACTCGCAGGAAATGGTCAGACAGGCCGCGGCCCGCAATGCCGAAGCATTGCGCAACCGCAGGGTCGACCTGCGCTACGGGTCAGCAGAACGGCTGCCGTTTGCCGACCAGACCTTCGACAAGGCACTCGCAATCAATTCGATGCAGGTGTGGTCGGATGCGCACGCTGGACTGCAGGAGATATGGCGCGTGCTCAAGCATGGTGGCATCGTGGCACTTGGCTTCACTGTCAACTCCGGTCAGCCAAAGCAGGGCGTTGCGGAGTCGCTCGCCGATGCCGGCTTTGCGCAGGCGCAGTTGGTCGATAGATCGAAACTCTTCTGCGCGATCGCGATAAAGCCGTGATGCGTTGTGGGGTGGCAGCCAAGTCGCATCAAAAAAAGCCGATTCAATTTTCCGGCAAGGTGAAGACTTCGCATGGCAATGCGATACCGCGGAGCGCATGCGTTCCGAGCGCGATCAGCGGCGTCTCCGTCTCGGCGGCAAGCGCACCGGACACGAGGACCGTCTTGCGCAACGGTTTGCACAGCCCCTCCAGCCGGCTGACCAAGTTGACGGCAGGGCCGATGGCGGTGAAATCCAGGCGATCCGCCGCGCCGATGTTGCCCCAGAGAATCTCGCCAAGATGCAAAGCGGCCCCGAACGATAGAGCCGGCAACCCTTGCCGAAGCCGCTGCTCATCGAGATGTGCCATGCCGATGCGCGCGGCCGACACCGCGCGCAATGCGGCATCGCAGGCGCCGCGCGGCGTTCCTTCAGCGATAGGAAAGATCGCCAATATGCCGTCGCCGATGAATTTCAGTACCTCGCCACCGAAAGCGTGAATTGCGCCAGCGATACGATCGAACCAGGCGTCGAGTGCCAGGATGACCACGGCGGGAGGATTGTTATCCGATAGGGCTGTGAAACCGCGCAGATCGGCATACAGGAGCGCCGCCCGGATGGTCTCGCCCATATCGCGGCGTAAGGGTGCCGCCAGCACCCGCGCCGCGCTGCGCCGGCCGAGATAGGCTTCCAGGCTTGCCGTCAACGTGGCGCGCGCAGCGAGGACCGCAAGCGGCGCCGCGGCAAAGCGCGCAGCCTGATGCAGGTCATTGGTCTCGCTCGGCGTGAACGGACGCGGGCCGATCCAGGTCAGCAGACGGCCATTGTGCCGTGGCCCAATAGGGTCCTCGTGCACGGGGCCGGAAGCGATTGTTGCGAGCCAGCGCCGGCCGGCATCGCCGGCCGGGCTTGCTCCCAGGGCTGCCGACGGCACGCCAGGCGTGAACCCCAAAGCCTCGATGACCACTCCGTTATCGGCGCGCCACAACCAGGTACGCCGGGCAATGAGCGGGTGTGGAATATCCAGGGTCAACGCGCCGCCGGCGAGCGGCAGGCCGTCGGAGAGCAGATGCGCGCCGAGTTTCGCCAAGAACCGATCGGCGCCCGCGCTATCGGCGGCGGCATCGACGAGCCAAGAAAGAGTCGAAGAAAGCTGCATCGCGCAATCATGGGTCGACGCACCATTCTTGTCACGACCTATTCCCCAAGAGGCGCGTCAATGCGGGCTTTGCCCCACAAATAATCCGACGCGTTGGAGAGGCCGCCGCTCAGAGCGGCCGGTGACCCGAACTCAAATCAGCAAGACGCTGGTCCATGATCGATGCCGGGATTTCCGCCGTCAGCTGCAATGGCGAGCCGGCCTAGGTAATGCGCCCAACCCCTATTGTGGCCTGCGCACTGCGCCTCGTTGGGTAGGCCGCTATGGGTCATGCGCAGCAAAGTGCCGCCGTCGCGCTCGATTAGATCGATCTCGACCAAGCTCGATCCCGGCGGCACCTCTTGGCCCCCCTCCCAACCGAAGGTGTAGGCGAGACGGTGGACCGGCACGACCTCTCGGAACGCGCCGCGCGCAATCCGGGCGCGGTCGCCGCCGACGCCTTTGAGAAGGTAAAGTCCGCCCGGATGTGTTTCGGTCGTCGCCTCGGCGCCCATCCAGCTGACAATCCTTTCCGGGTCGGTCAGGAAGGCGAAAACCGTAGCGGGCGGTGCAGCGATCTGGGTCTCCCGTCGGATGACGAGCCGTTCATTCATTGATGCCTCCTGTCGTGATGGATCAACTTCACCGTTTTGGTCGCCCGACCGGATGTCGGCTTAGCCTCCGATAACGACAACCCGGCAATAGCGCGGCATGTCTTAACCAAGACCCTCGCTATCATCCGGGTTCGGCGTTCCCTTCCCCACGAAGCGGCTGTAAGCCCTCCTGCCCATTTTAGTCCGCTATCAGACCATTGCGGATGTGAAAGCATCAACGGGAGGGAAGTGTAACTCCAAAGGCTAGGCGCAGCTCACCGCTGCAGTGCGCTCATCGCGCGGTTTGCGAAGCTTAGCCGCTCCGACATCACCTCGATTACAAACTTGAGCAGGGCCTGAGCCACCTGAGGATTCTGCTGGACTAAATCATGGAAAGCATTCCTCGAAAGCTCATAGAGCACACTATCGACTTCAGCGCGAATTGTCGCGCTGCGCGGTCGGCCGGTGATCAGTCCCATTTCGCCGATCATAGTATGACGGCCGAGACTGCGCACACGTACGATGCGATCGCCGTCCATTCCAACAAAAACGCCAACGCGACCCTTAAGGATGAAATGCATGGAGTCGGACGGTTCGCCCTGCCGGGCGATGTCATGGCCCGCCTTTACTTCCTGTCTCGTGCAATGTTGCGCTAGCTGGCCCGCGTACTCCGCGCTGTCGAGTGCGTTGGTCAGCCATCCTTCCAGTGATCGACCTTCGCTGTCGTCGGGCTGGTGCGCCTTGATGATCGCCTCCTCGCAAGACTCCAGCGCGTGATCGAGGTCCGGGCCCACGATAACGTCTTCCGTATCGAGTCGGTTAGTATGGAAGACACGCCGATGCTCAGGGCTGAGGTTGACCAGCACAAGCCGGGCCCCTGTCTCCGTCGCCGCTTCCTTGATTTGCGCAAAGCTGTGCGTGGCCGAGGAGTCAATGCCCGTGACCAGCCGAAAATCGAACAGCAGGAAACGACACTCCGGCCGGCTCGCAAGCAGCGTCTTAACCTGCTCATAGAGACGGCTGGTCGAACCGAAGAACAGATAGCTCTGCAGGGCCATCCCCTGAAGCTCTCCGCCGTGCGCTGTCAAAAGCGAAAGCTCCACCGGGCTTCGATCGACCGAGCTGCGATATTCTGAACCGTCAAAACTAAACTTGATTGCATTCACACGGCTTGCACTGAGGGCAAATGTGGCGCACCCGATGACCACCCCGATCAGCACGCCAGCGATGAAGCCCCATCTAAGGATGATCACTGCGATGACGACCAACGACAGATAGTCGAGCGCCTGCAACTGGAATGCGGACGTGACCACCCATCGATAGAACAGCCGACCCCCAGCGAAGAATAACAGTCCCCCGAGCGCATATTTTGGCACATAACCCAGGAACTCCGGATCAACAAAGAGCGCCATCGCCGATATGGCTGCAACCGTCAGCCCCGCCAGCCGGCCTGTGGCGCCGACGCTATGGGCAAGCGTGGTTCGGCTTAGCGAGAGGCAGCTTACATAGCCGCCGCATGCAGAGCTGAGCAGACTTGCTACCCCTAGTGCCCGGAGTTCGCGGTTAATATCGCCCTCGCGCCGGGTTGCTATCTCGGCGCCGGTGATGTTGAGCAAGAGACTGATCGTGGTGACGAACATGACCGCCAACACGTCGCCGGTCAGCCATGGCAGCACCGTCCACGGAAAGCTACGCAGCTCAGCCGGCTGCCACGGCGACACAACCGAGGCCGTCGGCTGAGGCTGGAACATCCAGCCGGCCAGTTGTGCATCGGCCAGCGAAAGTCCAGCGATCGGCAGTGCGACGTGGATTGCCAGCAAGGCAGCGACCAGGATAGCGGGCAGGACAAAGGCGTTCGTCCAACGGGACAAGAGCGCCTCCAACATAAACGCAACGACCAGCCCGGCGGCAAGCTTGGCAACAATCAGATCATCCGCGAATGTCTCGATCGTAGCGAGCGTCAGACGATGATCTGTGATAAGCTGGATGGCGCCTGAAATCATGAACCAGCCAGTCGCCCCGAGAAAGCCGCCAATCACAGGGTAGGGCACAAACCGAATAGCCCGCCCGGCCTTGGCGTATCCAAGCGCGCAGAGCAGGATGCCAGTAACTGCCGTGGCCACACCGACCATGATCAAAGTAGACGGAAGCAGGTGGCCATTTCCTTCGGCCGCGAGGCGTGCCGCTGTGCTCGCTGCAAGGGTTGCAGTCACGGCGGAGGTCGAAGTGTCCGGACCGGCGATCGCAAAAGGAAATGAGCTGCGCATGGCAATGACAGCTGCGGCAATGGTTGCAGACAGGAAGGTAGCCGCGATGCCGTACGACAGCCAATGTGCTAAGGGGCCCGAGAAGATGAGCGCGGCATATGACAGGCAATAGGCGACCGAAAGAATGCTACAGATTGCGCCCGCGAGGACATCGCGTAGGATTGGGCGCAATCCTAGCCCGGTCAAGTTGCGCCTTGCCGTGACTTCGACAGCCATTCTCTGTACTTTCGGGGCGCAGGAACGCCGACCTATCGAGCTCGCCAAAAGTCAAACTGCGACACAATCGCAGCGACTGACACTGACTTCAAGCCTGCTGTGTTTCGCCTTTGGATACCGACGATGCTGCTCGCCGCCGCCAACAAGGTGATCGAATAACGACGTATTTTGTTGCAGTGCATGAGTCCGGTCCTGGGCACAAAGCGGCGGTAAGCATTCGTGGCCGCTATGTCCGCGCTGGCGGGAGCTGACTTAACAGCCCAAAGGCGGATTCGGGTTTTGACGGGCATTAGCCGGGTCGAAATATTGCACTGCGCCGGTCTGTTGCCGTGTTGAGAAGTGCTACCCTTCCGCAAAGGCTGAGAAGGGGTCGTCGCCATGAAACTTCCCCGCAGACGTTTTCTGCATCTGACGGCGGGCGCAGCCGCGCTGCCGGCGGTGTCGCGCTTTGCTCGGGCGCAAGGCTACCCGACGCGGCCGGTGCGCTTGATCGTGCCGTTCGGATCAGCCGGCGCGACGGACATTACTGCGCGGCTCATCGGGCAATGGTTATCGGAGCGGCTGGGTCAGCAATTCGTCATTGAAAATCGCCCGGGTGCCGGCGGCAATATCGCCACCGAGGCGGTCGTGCGCGCGGCTCCTGACGGTTATACGCTCCTCTATGTCACTACAGCGAACGCGAGTAATGCGACGCTTTACGACAAGCTCGATTTCAATTTCGTCCGCGATATTGCACCGATCGCACCCATCGTCGGCTTTCCCTATATCATGGTTGTGAATCCTTCGGTTTCTGCCAAGACGCTTCCCGAGTTCATTGCCTACGCCAAGACCAATCCCGGCAAAATCAATATGGCGTCTGTTGGCATCGGCAGCACGCCGCATGTCAACGGCGAGCTATTCAAGATGATGACCGGTACCAATTTGGTGCACGTGCCGTATCGGAGCGCGGCTGCGGTGATAACCGATTTGCTGAGCGGACAAGTGCAGCTTTACTTCGGCACCACGGCATCGTCGCTCGAATATGTCAGAACCGGCAAACTGCGCGCGCTGGCGGTAACCATCGAGCGGCGCTTGGATGCGCTGCCCGACATCCCGACCGTGAGTGAGTTCGTGCCGGGCTACGAGGCGAGTAATTGGTATGGCCTCGGCGCACCCAAGAATACGCCTGCTGAGATCGCCGCGAAGCTCAACAAGGAGATCAATGCTGGCCTTGCCGATCCCAAGCTCAGGGCGCGGCTCGCCGACCTGGGCGGCACGGTGCTTGCGGGCTCACCCGCTGATTTTGGCAAGTTTATTGCCGACGAAACTGAGAAATGGGGCAAGGTGGTGAAGTTTGTGGGCATCAAAGCGGATTGACCCGGGTGGTCCCGCCGCCATGTTCCATAACGTTTCGTTCTGCGAATGAGCGCGGGCATCGGCTTAATGACAGCTTCGGGGGCTGGCCCCAATCACCTAAAAGCCTCTTGCGAGCCGCCGCTGAGGCGCCAGCGACCGGCATCTGCTCAGGCTGCCAGAAACTCGCGCCGATGGTTCATTTCTATGATCCGAATAAGCGCTCCGCCGGCGCCGGCTGCTGCGCCCGCACCGCGATCGGCCAGACCGTCGCTGCGCTGCCGAGCAGCGAGATGAAGTCGCGCCGTTTCATTATTCAACGGCCTCGTCGGCGGTAGCGAGCAGCGTCGGCGGCACACTAAGCCCTAACATTTTGGCCGTATGGACGTTGATGACGAACTCAAACTTCGCCCCTTGCACGACCGCAAATCCACGGGCTTAGCACCCTTAAGGATGCGGCCCGCATAAATGCCGAGTTGATGATACGCATCCGCGATATTGGCTCCATAACTCATCAATCCGCCAACCTCAGCAGCCTCACGCAATGCATACGCCGCAGGCAGCCTGCGAAACGCCGCCGATTGCGCCAAGTGAACGCGGCGGATCGGCGTGCCACAACTAGCGCGCCCAGGCGCGTTATTCGAGGTTGAGGCGATCGCAATATTGCTGCCTAAGTGACCGAAACACAGAGCGACCCTTTCATCAGGACCGCGAGAGGTAACATGACAGCTCTTGTTCGAATTCGGGGAAGTAACGCGAGATCACCGCCACGTCGAAGCTTCGAAGAATAGACTCCTTCGGTTCGCGGTCGAGCAGGAAGCGGAAGGCCGCCTCGACGCACTGTTCCGGCGGGTGCTTGCTGGCTGTTAGCCGCTGGTACGTTTCTCGCGACATTGTGACGTGGTGACGGGTCTCACCTCTTTCTCCTTTGACGACCACCTCGAAATTTAGATGGCCACCCTCAGCAACGCGCCGAACCTCAATCATCTCCACCTCCAGGTTGCAGCCGGGCCGCCACCTCGCAGTGGCGGATATCACCGTCAAGGGCCCGTGAGAATAATCATCGGCCGGATAAAAGAGCTTGGGTGAGCCATCACGGGCCGCAACCAAGGCTTCACTTATAAATCTGCAAATCTGTGATGGCGATCACCGCAACGCAAGCAGCCATCTGTCATATTTCACGCTGCGTAAACCCTAAGGCAAGTTTTGCCACTATAGACCACTGACAAGCCCGGCTGTCGCCAAAAAAGGCTTGTACTAACCCGCCTGGGCGGACGGAATTCGGGGGAACACCATGCAGACTAACCGGATTTACCAGGTGCAGCATTGGCCTAACGGGCAATGGGACCGCCGGCATAATTGGCAAAAGATCGAGGCCGGGAGCGAAAAAGAGGCCGCCGAGAAGGTCTGTGGTTTTGCTTTGAAGCAAACCGGCCGGCTTGCGCAGTTGCGCGCCCGCGTACTCCGGTTCGGCGATCTCAAGCAGCGCAGCGCTACCGACTTCTATTCGGTGGAGTAAGTCACGTCGGGGGGCGGCTCCTCCAGCGCGCCAGCGTGCCCATGGCGGCGGCGGTGGCGGCGCCCACAAGGGCGAGCCTCTGGCTTGGGCCTGGATTTGTCACCTCAACCAAGCCGCGTGGGAAGTCCATCGACTTCGGTGCCTTTTTCATGAGCCGCGCGCGCATCCGCGCGCTGGCGCGCATTCCGTCGATCGACGTCTGCTGGTGTCGCAAACTCGCTGCGAGTTTGTCAGGCGGCTTCTTCGCTGTCGCCATGTAAGGAGAATACCCAGCGCACAGACGGGCGCTACCCACGTGAGCAGAGGCAGCAAAAACCTACTCGATCACCTCGTCGGCGCGGGCAAGCAGCATCGGCGGCACTTCGAGGCCGAGCAACCTTGCGGTCTGCAGATTGATGACCAATTCGAATTTGCTCGCCTGCATCACCGGCAGGTCGGCCGGTTTCTCGCCCTTGAGGATGCGGCCGGAATAAACGCCGACCTGGCGGTACGCCTCGGCGAGGCTGGTGCCATAGCTCATCAGCCCGCCGGCCTCGACGAATTCGCGCACCGGGTAGGCGGCAGGGAGCGCATGGCGTGCGGCCAGTGAGATCAGCTGCATGCGCCGACTGGTGAAGAACGTGTCGGAGGAGACGAAGAGCGCGTCGGGCCGCTCGCGCACCAGCGTCGCGTAGGCGGCATCGATCTCCGGATTGGTGCTGGCGTCGAAGAACTGGACCTGCAGCCCGAGCACGCGCGCCGCCGGTTCGAGTTCGGCACGCGTGAGCGCCCCCCGCCCGACATTGGCCGGATTGACCAGCACAGCGATCCGGGTGGCGACGGGCACCAGTTCGCGCAGCAGCCCCAGCCGCTTGGCCATTACCTCGGCGGTGAAGAAATTGATTCCGGTCGCGTTGCCGCCGGGGTGGGGGAGACTGGCGACCAGACCGAGCTTGACCGGGTCCACGGGGACGCCGAAGGCAATCGGAATGGTCTGGGTCGCCGCCTTGGCCGCGAGTGCCGCTGCCGCGCTCCCCAACACTGCGATCAGGCTCACCTGTCGGCGAACCAGATCGGCCACCAAGGCCGGAAACCGACCGAGTTGGCCGTCGGCCGAGCGGGAGTCGATTGCCACGTTCTCGACGTAGCCGATTTCGGCGAGGCCGGCGCGGAATGCGCGCAGACGCGCGGTGATAGTGTCCGATGTTGTGCTCAGCAGCCCGATCACCGGCATCGACGGCTGCTGCGCGAGCGCCGCGAGCGGCCATGCAGCAGCCGCACCACCCAGAAGCTTGATGAATGCCCGTCGTCTCATAGGCCCTGCCCAAGACCGCGGGCGACAGCCTACCACATCAAGCAGAGCTGTTGTGCATCACAGCAAACTCGGGCGCTCGACTTCCGTTGTGGGGGTCAAAACGAGAATTGGTCTTTTGCGGCTGAATGTCCGGTTCGGCCGGCGGCGGACATTGGTGCAAAAACGGCGCCCGTGCCATGCCAGCGCGAATGAATCATGCGATGTCCGGGTCGGCTCCAGCATTGAGAACCGAATTTTGGGATGCCGGCAGGGAGAGACCTTGCCTAGAACATCAGGCCCCTGGTCTTGTAGATCGCGATCGCCTCAGGGACGGAGAGGAAGCTGATCAGCGCTCTGCCCGCATCCGGCTCCTTAGCAGTCGTTGCAATGCCCGCGGAATAGACGGTGATCTGCTGCAGCTCCGGCGGCAGCATGCCGATTACCTCGACGCCGGGGTTCGACATCAGCTCCGAGACCTGTTGCAGGCCGATCTCCGCCACGCCGCTCGATACGAGCGCGCTGACGCGGCCATTGGGGCCGCCGGCGGCGAGCCTGACCTTGGGTGCTACCTCAGCCGCGATGCCGAGCCGCTCGAACAATTTCGTGATGTGCGCGGCCGTGATGCCACCTCCGGCCGGCGCCGTGTGGCCGATCGATTTTGCAGCAAGCGCGCACGCTTGAGCGCTTCGGGCGAGGATACGTCGGGTCGTGGCGCGTCTTTGCGCACGGCGATGCCGATGCCGGTGCGCGCGACGTCGGTGCGGCCGGGCAGGACCTTGCCCTGCCTGATGAGAACTTCGAGCGCGCCGCTGTCGATGATGATGACATCGGCCGGCTCGCCCGCGACGAAGCGCCGCGCGAGGCCGCCGGATGGTCCGTAGCTCACGCGGACACTGTCTCCGCCAGTCCGCTCGAACGCGGGCGTGAGCTCGTCGACGGCTGCTTTCATGGCAGTCGTGATGAGCGCGTGGATCTCGGCCGCTTGCCCTGATCTTGGGCCGATCATCAGCGCGGCCGCGAACGCGAGTGCCGACGTGAAAAGCCCTGATGCGTTCATGGTGGGAGCCCCTTCCTCTTGCGGATCGCCGCTACGGATGGCGCGGAGCCCGATCGCGTGTGGCTTTGTGAACTGCGATAGCACGACCAATCATGCACTGAAGATTGCCACACAATCGAATGCATGTGGGCCGGTACTACCAGGAGCGGACTCCTGCACTGCAGCAAAAAAGCACTCTCACCGCTCAATCGTGGGACCGGGTGAAGGGCACGAAGCGCACGAGGGTAATGGAGCGCATCCGCGTTTCACCTGGCGCGATCTTTTCGACCACGGTGAGCTGCTGTGGTACTTCAATGGACCCTAGCGGCATGACAAGCCGGCCACCCACTTTGAGCTGTTCAATCAACGGCGGCGGGACATGCTCAAGTGCGGCCGTGACGACTATTGCGTCGAAAGGACCGCATTCCAACCATCCGCGGTAACCGTCGCCGACCTTGACGCTTACATTGTCATAGCGAAGGTCTCTGAGCACCTTTGCAGCGGCTTCGGCCAGTGGCGAGATAATCTCAACCGTGCAAACCTTTCGCGCCAGACGCGCCAGTATTGCGGCCTGGTAGCCTGAACCGGTGCCAACTTCCAAGACCGTATGGTTGGGCTTGACCGCAGCGAGATCGGTCATCAGTGCGACTACGAACGGCTGCGATATTGTCTGGCCCTGGCCAATGGGAACCGGCCCGTCCATGTATGCCACCGAGCAAGAACGCCCAGGGATAAACCGATGGCGTTCAGCTTGTCTCACAGCCTCCAGGACTCTTTCCGATATGCCTTGCGGTCCCAAAAAACCAGGGTCGGAGCGCGCATACGTTTGAATATTTTCGACCATCGCAGCGCGTTCGCGGACACACTGCGCGTCCTGTGCCATTGCTTCACATGCCACGGCAATGAGCGCGAGCGGCAGCAATTTTTTCATCATCGTATAGGCCACAGCACGCCCGTAAATTTGTCATGGGCTAACGGGAGCTCGCTAGGTTTTGTGACGTCTGGGGTCTGCGTCCGTGCCGCGAGCGGTAAAGTCGCCGAGCAACCCTTCAAACTCGCGTCGTCCAATGTGGGTTGCCATTCGACCCTCCCGGAGGGGTCATGCTCGTGCAATGCAGGAACGATACCACGCCTAGCTGGCTTGGTCTGCCGGCTAATTCACGTCCGGAGCAGCCTATGCGCGAGTGTGAACTGGTTCATACTCTCATGAGAAGTGCAGGCCTAGTCTTCGCAACGTGAGTATTTTGCCCGTGGAAAGGATTCGGCACTCCCGTCATGGCTCAAGCTCAGATAATTCAACTGAAGGTCGTGAGGCCATCCAAAAGGAAAAACGGAAATTTCCGGATTATTCCCATCAAGAAGACCGCCCAGGCGGCCCAATCCATAGGTCCGCTTCAGCTGAAAAGCGCAATCTTCACATGCATTCACAAAATCGTTCTGCCTCTAGTCGTGTTAGCAATTGGTTGCTGCATTGTGCTGTGATCGAAGTCGCCTGCCGTCGATGCATCGTCGAGAGCACAGAGGATATCGAGCTAAATACACGCACTGGTCAACCCCGAGGACCTGCCAGTCCAACAGTTTAGGATCAAAGCCTTATTTAGGCACAGCAACCGAATTAGTCTGACGTTTCAACCTCCAAATTTTGTCACAAACTCACAGTGCAAGTCCCTCGGACGTGATCCGCTTCACGCCGGCTTTTTGCATTGTCGCCCAAGCAGCGGCTAGCGAACCATTAGTATCGATACCTCGGCAGGCGTCCTCAACTACGTAGGTCTCAAGTCCGATGCTACGCGCATCAATTGCCGTCCAGGCGACGCAAAAGTCGGTCGCGAGGCCGGCGACGAATACCTTGTCGATGCTGCGTTCCTTGAGGTACCCAGCCAGCCCGGTTGGCGTTTTGTGGTCGGCCTCAAAGAAGGCCGAGTAGCTGTCCATATCCTTATGATACCCTTTGCGCACGATGAGTTCGGCCTGAGGGATGGAAATATCTTTGGAAATGTCAGCCGAGCTTGTCCCCTGGACGCAATGATCCGGCCACAGGACCTGGTCTCCGTAAGGCAGCCTAATCGTTTCGAACGGCTTTGTCCCTCGATGCGCCGAAGCAAACGAGACATGCTGGGGCGTATGCCAGTCTTGAGTCAGCACGACGTTCGTAAAGGCCCTGGCGATCCGATTTATGATCGGCACGACCTGCTCGCCCTCCTTTACCGCGAGGCTTCCGCCAGGAAGGAAACAGTTCTGGACATCGACCACGATGAGCACACTTCGCTCGTCCGGTGAAATTTTAGTTGCTGCAAGAACCGAGTTGATGCGTCCGAGTGGCATCCCGGTCAGTCCCACGCCACAAAGTCCGAACACAAATAGACGCCGATCGATGCCCGTCATGTTTGTCCTCTCGAACAGTTGGACCCTGTAACTAAATATAGAGATGCGTGTTGCCTAGCTGTGGATTACCATGGGCCTCCTAATGAGGCCTCAGCGCTCCCTGTCCCGTAGGAGCCGGATTGACCGCCACAGGCTCCTTCGGGGCTTCCACAGTTCTGGGCAACCGAATCGTGAAGGTCGAGCCGCGGCCGGGCTCGCTCTCGACCATGATGTCGCCGCCCATCATCTGACAGAAGCGTTTGCTGATGGCGAGCCCAAGCCCGGTTCCATCGTATTTGCGCGTCGTCGACGCATCGGCCTGCGAAAATTCCTGAAACAGCTTGTCCATCTGCTCCGGCGTCATGCCGATGCCCGTATCAGCGACGGCGATCGTAACCCAATCGTGGCCGTTTTCCTGTCCTTGCCGCGCATCGACCGTGATGGTGCCGCGCTCCGTAAATTTATTGGCGTTGCTCATGAGATTGAGCAGCGCCTGCCGCAGCCGCATCTGGTCGGCGTGCAGCATCCCGATTGCGCCATCGCAATTGACAGCGACCTGATTGGCATTCTTCGCCGCCAGCGGCTCGATGGTTTTGACCACGGCGGCGATCAGCGGCGCGAGCGGGAACGTTTCGAGCTGCAGCTCCATCCGCCCCGCCTCGATCTTGGAGAGGTCGAGAATGTCGTTGATCAAGGCGAGCAGGTGCCGCCCCGCCCCGAGCACGCGGTCGAGCGGCTCGGTGTCCTGCTTCAATGCCTCAGCATCCTCGCGCAGCATCTCGCTGACGCCAATGATGGCGTTGAGCGGCGTGCGCAGCTCATGGCTCATGTTGGCGAGAAATTGAGATTTGTGCTGGCTGGCCTCGGCGAGCTGGCGGCTCTTGTCCTGGATTTCGTCGAACAGCCGCACGTTCTCGATCGCGATCACGGCCTGATCGGCGAAAGTGGTCAAGAGTTCGATCTGCTTGTCCGTAAACGGCCGCACCGTGTTGCGGACAAGCGCGATAACCCCGATGGGGACACCTTCGCGCAGCAGCGGGACACCAAGCATGGTGCGATATCCACCAAATTTCTGGCTCTCACCAAAAGTGTACTCCTGATCGTTGAGCACGTCTGGGATGTGAATGATCCTCCCTTCGAGCATGACGCGGCCAGTAACCGTTCCTCGCCCCGGCGAAATCGGATTCCTTTGCAAAAATTCAGCAAAATCCGAGGAGTAGCCATAGGTCGCCACTTGATCGAAGACCGCACCTGCAGGCCGTGGGATCGCGCCCATGTCGGCGTCGCAAAGCCTTGCAGCCGACTCCAAGAGAGTATTGAGCACCACCTTAAGATCGAAGGTCGAACGGCTGATGACCTTGAGTACGTCGGCAGTCGCGGTCTGCTGCTGCAGCGACTCGCGCAGCTCATTGAGCAGGCGCGTATTCTCGATGGCGATCACGGCCTGGCTCGCGAAGTTGGTCACTAGTGCAATCTGCTTGTCGGTGAACGGCTGCACCTCTTGGCGGTAGACGAAGATCGCGCCAATCAGAGTCTTGTCCTTAAGTATCGGCACGCCAGCAGCCGTGCGAAAACCACCTAGTTTGGCGGCGGCGAGGAAGACTGGTTCGCCCTCGGCATAGCCCGGCTCGGTGATGGCATCGAGGATATGAACCGACTGCCGCGTCGCGGCGATGCGGCCAAGGCCCGTTCGCGGACCCGGCCGCTGCGGACCCCGCTGCCAGATCTCGGCAAATGCTGGCGGCACGCCGAGCATGGCAACCGCCCGCCACGCACCGCCCTCGAAGCGGAACAGCATGCCGAAGCTGGCTTCGCAGAGCCGTACCGCATTCGCCAGCATGGTCGCGAAAACTGGCGCCAGCTCGCCGGGGGATGCGCTGATGACACGCAGCACATCCGCGCGGTCTGTTGCTGCAGCGATTCGCTGAGGTCATCCGTGCGTTGGCGCAGCTCGTTGAGGAGCCGGGTATTCTCGATCGCGATGACGGCCTGCGCGGCAAAATTCTGTACCAGTTGGATCTGCTTGTCGGTAAATGGCCGAACCTCCTGGCGGAAGATGCTAATCGTGCCGAGTAGCGCATCGTCCTTGATTAACGGCACACCGACGATCGTACGAGCACCGCCGAGGTCGGCGAGGGCGACGAGCCTCGGATCGCCTTCGCGAAACGGGGGCTCCGTTCGGATATCCTCGATTTGCACTGCCCGTCTGGTCCTGACAACTTCGGCATGGCCGCTCAGTGGATGCACACGGAATGTCTTGTGTCGCATCTCGGCAAGTGCAGACGGTACGTTGTAGACCGCCGCGACACGAAACTCGCCTCCATCGTATAGGTTCAAAGTGCCGAACTTGGCACCACAGAGCCGAGTCGCACTCGACAGTAGGGTTTCGAACACCGGCTGCAGGTCGCCAGCCGAAGTGGAAATGACGCTCAGCACCTTAGAGGTAGCGGTCTGCTGCTCCAGCGCCTCAGCAAGATGCTGCTGCGACTCGGCGAGTTCGCAGGTCCTCTGGTCGAGTTGCTTTTGTAGGCCCGCTGCACTCGGACTTCGACGGCGTGCGGCCCTTGGCGCGGTGCCGCGCTTCTGCCCAGTCGGCTTGCGGTGCTGCGTTTTCGAGGGTTTCCGGCTTACTGTGCCGTGCCGTCTCACGTACCCCTCCCGGTGGCGGACGACCGTAGCCGTCAAAACGAGGATTAGCCTTTTTCGGCCTTATGTCGGCTTTGGCCAGCTGCGGACGTACCGTCCTACGAAGCTATGTGCAAGAAGTGCCAAAACGAGAAGTCGCCGCCCTGCGGTCGCATGTCAGCTTCCGCCGGCTGTGGACATAAAGAAAAGCCCCCGGCCAACCAGCGACCGGGGCGAGGAGAATTATCGGAGAGAGGGGGTACACCATCCGATGGGGGGCAGTTGCAAGCGATTTTTCAGAGGGGCAAGCTCGTTGCGGGATGCGAGCGTATTGTTTTCGATATTGCGATCTGCGCGGTTGCCATTCGCGGGAAATCGGGCCAGGAGTCCATCCTCAAGCTGGCCGTGTCCCCCTTACCAGCCGGACGATCCAGATCAGGAAGCATGCGCCGATAAAGCCAGCAATTAGGTAGCCTACCCACCCTCCAAGAACGATCCCAAACGCGCTCAAAATGGCGTCGGCAACAGCAGCCCCGACCATGCCAAGCACAATATTCATCAGCAGCCCCATGTTACTCTTCATGAACTGATTTGCTAGCCATCCTGCAAGCCCGCCGATGATGATGCCCGCGATCCAACCCACTCCCATGGCTCAATCTCCCGAAAACGATGCACCTTGCACCGGGCATTCTCTAACGGGCGAAGGCCGATAACAAGGGCGGGTTTTCTTTTGCCCTGGGAGACGGTGGGTGCTTTTCCAGAAAATTGGGATGGGCCTCCTACCAAGAGCGGTGGTTCGCTCGTGTCCGGGGAACGGCCTTTTGTCCTTTGCAAAAAATTGCTCGCCCGGCTCTTCCGGCTCTCCGACATTTGGGAAACCGCAAGCAACCGATGGCTTCATGGCGATCACGGGTATAGATGCGGAATACATGTCGGATTTGTGAGATCATGATCGGGTCTCTCGACTACCCGGATCTCATCTCCGCCACCCACATCGCCCTCGACGGTGGATCGTACCGAGGACTGAAGAGTGGTGAGGCGCCCTGCCGTCGCCGACTTCTGTCAGCCCGCAGCTGTATACGCGGTTTTGACCTTGATATAAAGCTCGCGCGCGTGAGAGCCGCCATCTGCGGACGATAACTGGTTGCGAGCGTCGCGCATCGCTTGCTTTTGGGAGGGACCGATGAAGCTTCCTCGCCGCAGATTTTTGCGATTGGCCGCATGCGCTGCCGCGCTCCCGGCCGTACCGCAAAAGGCTCGCGCGCAGGCCTATCCGGCGCGGTCGGTGCGTATTGTCGTCCCGGTTGCAGCCGGAGGCGCCAACGACGTCACCGCGCGTCTGATTGGCCAATGGCTTTCGGAGCACCTCGGCCAACAATTTGTCATTGAGAACCGTCCAGGCGCCGGTAGCAATGTCGGCACCGAAGCGGTCATTCGGGCATCCGCTGACGGCTACACGCTCCTTATTGCCGGCAGTGCCGCGGCGATCAACGCAACCCTATTTGCATCGCTCAACTTCAATTTCATCCGTGACACTGCACCTATCGCGAGCATCGTCTATGTGCCACAGATCATGCAGGTCAATCCAACGGTTCCAGCTCAGAGCGTGCCTGAGTTCATCGCTTATGCGAAGGCCAGTCCAGGCAAGATCGCCATGGGCTCAGGCGGCAACGGCTCACCGGCGCATATCATCGGGGAATATTTCAAACTGATGACCAGCACAGACCTGACGCATGTCCCCTATCGTGGTGCTGCACCGGCAGTGACCGATTTGCTTGCTGGGCAAATCCAGGTGGCGTTCACTGAAATGGCAACGTCGCTCGGGCACATCAAGGCTGGCAGACTGCGCGCGTTGGCGGTAACGACCGCCACACGCTCGGAAGCACTGCCAGACATTCCGACCCTTGGCGAGTTCATTCCGGGTTTTGAGGCGAGCCAGTGGATCGGGCTCGTTGCACCCAAGGACACACCATCAACGATCACCGAAAAGCTCAATACCGAGATCAATGCTGCTCTTGGCGACCCCAAGGTGAAGACGCGGTTCGCCGATCTCGGCGGGATGGTGCTCCCGGGCTCGCCAGACGATTTCGGCAAGCTCATCCGCGATGAAACCGAGAAATGGGCCAAGGTGATCCGGGCCGCCAACATCAAGGTGGACTGATTTCGCCCGGATATCCTACGACGTCCTCGACAGGCGAATTGGAGTGGGAGCGTGCAGCGACGTATTGGCACTGTTATTCGCGCCTATGAAGAGCAGGGGTTCCACCGGACCGGGACGACAGCGGATGAAGTATCCGGGGACTGGCTGGCCAACGAAGTGCGTCAGATCGGCCTGGAACCGGTGCGTGAGAAATTCTCGCTCAGTCGGGTTGATCCTGTTGGCGCCTCACTCGTTGTGAATGACCGCAGCATCGAGGGACTGCCATTATTTGACGGCACCTTCACGAGTTCAGCGGGAATCACGGGCTGTCTCGGGAACCTTAATGGCGAGGCATCGATTGGGGTCGCTGAAATTCCACCGAACGGCGCGGAGATAGGCGCACTGGGTGACGCGCGACGGCAAAATCAACATCAGGCAATCGTCGTCATAACACGCGGGGCGCGCCCTGGATTTTGTCCGAGCAATGCCAACGGCTTTCTGCGTCCGTTTGGTCCTCCGGTGCTGCAAGTTTCCAGTGAGGCGGCGCCTCTCCTTGCCGTTTGCACGCGACCGGGCTCGGAGGCCCTACTGACGGCGCACGTTGAACACGTGCAGGCTCAGGCGTTCAACGTCATCGCACTGGTATCAGGAACAAACAAGAGCCTTGCGCCCGTGGTCGTGATGACACCGCGAAGCGGGTGGTGGTGGTGTGCGAGCGAGCGCGGCGGTGGTTTGGCGTGCTGGCTGGAGATCATGCGCGCAACCCACCGCACCAGGCCTGTCAGAGACATTCTATTTGTTGCTTCAAGCGGTCATGAACTCGGTCATCTGGGCCTTGATGCTTTTATCGAGCGCCGACCTGGACTCGTGCCGGCTGCCAAAGCGTGGATTCATCTTGGTGCCAATATCGGCGCAGCTCAGGGACCCGGTAACAACCTGCAGGCATCTGACCATGAGATGGAGTCGATTATGGCCGAAGCGATGACCAAAGCCGGGCTTCGGATTGACCAGTGCCATCCACGCGGTGCGGTGCCGCGCGGCGAAGCAGAAAACGTCCATCGCGGCGGCGGGCGGTATGCCTCTATCATCGGAAACAACGACCTATTTCACAATACGAGCGATCGAGGAGCGGATGCTGTCGATTTGGAAGTGATCGAACGTTTCGCCGGGGCGTTTACGATGGTCACGACATCGCTTGCCAGGGCATGACGTTGAGTCGGCCGTACTGCGATAGGGACAACTCAATGGCCAGCCCCCAGGACGTCAGGGCGCGGGTCGGAAAACGGCGAATGTGTGGCTTTCTGTCCTCCTCCTCGGACTGCCGTTTGTCCAGTCTAAACCGCCGTTTTGTGATGGCGATCACAGTCTGCGGGCGAAGGGGGTCCTAGAGTGGCTGCGCAGGAGGGAGGGGGCCATGAAGACATTCGCAGGTTTGATCGTTGCACTCGCCATGTTCGCCGCAACCGAGACAGCGAGCGCGCCAAGCGTGACGCAGGTGGTGATTGGACGGACCGAAGCAGCATCCCAGGCCAATTGGGTCGATCGGTCTTCGAAAGGCGACCGGATCACGCCTCTTGTGCCAGCCAGGCAGGCCGTACTGCCACCGGAATGCGAGCCACCGTTCAGCTCACTGGCGAAAGTCCCATCGCAGAGTTTCGCCGCACGTTGCTTTACTTGAAAACCGGCTCGCCTCCGCGGCTGAGGAGCGAGAGCTGGCTCGCCTGGCGAGTTTGCGAGGTTGAGAGCGTGAGCTGACAAGCTGCGGGCGCTTAAACAAGCATCAAGGTCGAGTGAGATCGCGCTGGTTCACAGCGCATGGACCCATGCCTCCGGGATCAGGCGATAGCCAGTGCCCTCGCGAACCAGATGGGCGAACCCCGGGTAATGCAGATGCATGCCCGTCACCAGCAGCTGGTCGGTCGCAACCATGTCGAACACCTTGCGGCGCGACACCGCCGCTGCCTCCTGGTCGGTATCCATTTCCATGCAGACCTCGGGGCGCGCGGTCTGCACCTCGGGCACGTGCACGGTATCGCCCCAGATCAGGAGCTGCATCTTTCCTGAGCTGATCAGGAAGGTGGTATGGCCCGGCGTATGACCCGGACGCGGGATCGCCGTGACTCCCGGGAAAACCTCGCCCTCTTTGAAAAGACGCCAGCGATCCTTGTAGGGCGTGACCTGCTCGCGGCCGGCCTGAAAGAACAATCTCCGCTCCCGCTCGGTGCCCTTTGCCATTTTTGCGTCGTCAAACCAATGCGCGGGCTCGTTTTCATGCATGACGAGCTCGGCGTTCGGATAGTTGCGTTCGCCCGTGGTCATGTCGGTCAAACCCGCCGAGTGATCGGGATGCATGTGAGTCAGAATCACGGCTTCGATCTGCGAGGGATCGACCGCCGCCGCCCTGATGTTGGCCATGACCTTTCCGGCGGTCGGTTGGAGGTAGTTGCCCGATCCCGTTTCCATCAGCGCAAGCCGACCCGCGGAGTAGATCAGGAATGCGTTGATGGGTGTGCGGCGCGCGGGGCGAAAGGACTCGGTCAGAATGCGGCGAGCATCCTCAGCGCTGATGTTCCGCATCGACTCGACCGTCCCATCGACAAAGCCGTCGCTGATGGCGGTGACAACGATATCGCCGACGCGCCGGTGATAGACGCCCGGGATCTGCTGTTGCGGTGTTTTGATCATGAACTGTCCGCTGAGAGCTTGTCTGAATATTCGCTGGATTTTCGGGGGCGAGTCAGATTCTGTCCAGGACTATAAGCAAGGATTTTTGGCTCGGCCATTTCGTAAAATGCTCTAATTATTCGGACAGAGGGCTTCGAGCTTATCGAGGGCGGCCATCAATTCCTTCCCCTCTGAAGAATTCTCGTCCACGATGTCCAGCGCATCCATGAACCTCACAAACTCAGTGCCGATCTTCTCCTCGAGCTCATCCGCTCGATTCTCAAGTTTTTCTACAGTTGTGGAATCTTTGGTCTTTGCTTGACCTATTTGCTCGTTGACTTTGGAGAGCTCACAATAGAATTGCGTCTTGGTTTTGTCGGTACTGACGGTTTGTACAACCTTTTCAATCTCCGCCGTTGTCAGCTTTGGGGCCCGGGCGGCCGGCTCCCCTTGCGCAAGATCAACTCCAAAGCAAAGGCCGAGGGCTAGGGCGAGTGGTTTGACCTGCATGGGTAAATTCCTTCTGTCTGAGTCGATTTCCTGCTCGAAATCAGGCGCGCGCAGTGGCGTTGACCCTTGCCGGCGGGAGGCGCACCGAGCAGCGTTGCGATCCTCACACGCAGCGGTGAAAGCGTTGCGTGGCCGCGCGATGGTCCCTGCACGGCCGCGCGATACCGAAGCGCCCTTTCTGAAGATCACCTGGAGCGAGCGCGGCAGCAGGCAACATCGATCACGGACACTCCGGCAAAGTGTCCAAAACGCTCAATTTGTCTATTGCTTCGGTTATGAGGTGTCGATTTTGTTTGTAGGCCCGCATCCCCATTATGCCATTGACCTTCTCCGGCCGGATAAAATAGCGCCGACCTTGGCGCTCGATGACACCCCAGTTTTCGAGCCGCTCAAGCCTGCGTATGACCGTGCTTCTGGACATCCCCATGTAGGCGGCGATCTTGGCGACGGAGAAGGGCTTTCCCTCAATGTCGCCAATAGCGACGCACAGGCCGACGAATTGCGTTTCTATCCTGGTGCCGAACGGCTCGTTCACTGGCATGTAGTGGCCGCGCAGAGTGCGCATGATATCGACCAGCAGGCGGCACATCACCAACCGTTGCTTGGCCCTGGCTATGCGTTTCGAGTGCTCAAGCATCATGGGCCCCGATAGGGGAAGGCGCAGACCTGGCCCACAATACTCCATGTTCGCCGCCGCTATCCAGGACGACTAAGCGAGTCGATGGCACCGAAGGGTTGAATTTAGGTCCGGTTTCGGCGCATTCCGGCGGTAAGCATTGATGCGCTCGCCAGGGCTTATGCGGACTCTTGGCGCCACCCGGAATTCCCTGAGAGCGCGGACTATACTGAGGCGCTGCGGACCCCAAGCAGACCTCCCCGCTGACTGACCGCTGCTAATTCGGTATGCTGCGTTCCGGCGTTAGCCGGCAGCGATTTGAATGCAGCTCGATCACCTGAAACGCCGAGAGTTCATCACGCTGCTCGGCGGGGCGCTGAAGTTTTATGGACACACAGATGGCACCTTCCGCGGGGGACCAAAACGGCGTAGTCTTACAAAAAAGCGGTGTTGGGAGGATTCGAATGATCGGCAGGACCGTCTCCGTCTTGCTGCTCACTGCAGCGTGTCTGCAAAGGGCCGTTGCGCAGCCGACCCGCGACGGCCTCGATGCCACCCAGAAGCAAGGCCGGCAGCTGCTCGCCCAATCGTGGTGCGCGCACCTACGGCCCGCAGCTGTCCAGGGAAACCGCCGGTGGCAACGACGACGTGATCCGCGGGATCATCAGCGATGGCACGCCGCGCATGCCGGGTTTCAAGCACTATCTCGGCCGCGCCGAGATCGACGCCATCATCGCCTATCTGAAAACTGTGCCCACCGCCGCTACCCGTTGAGCGGCCCGGCATAACGAGGAGAATCATTATGTCAATATCGAAGCTGTGTGTTGCCGCACTAGCCGCGGGCGCGTTCGCGACGTCGGTGCAGGCTGCTGACCATCTGCTCAGCGGCACCATCGCCTCGGCGTCGGGCGGGAGGCTTGCCGGCGCGACCGTGTCCGCCAAGGCCGTCGGCACGACCATCACCACCAGCGTCTATACTGACGAACAGGGCGGCTATTATTTCCCGCCGCTCCCGCCGGGCAGCTAGAGCGTGTGGGCGCAGGCGCTTGCGTTCGAAATGGCCAAGGATGAGATCGATCTCAACGCGCCGCAGCGCCACGACCTAGTGCTCGCGCCGATCACGGACCGCGAGCGACAAGTGCGCCAGCTACCCGGCGAGATGCTGCTGGCCGCGCTCCCTGAGGACACGGCGGACGACGCTCGCGTCAAGCGCGTTTTCCGCAACGCCTGCACCGGCTGCCACACGCCGAGCTATGTGCTGCAGTTCCGCTTCGACGAGGACGGCTGGAGCAAGATCATCGACCTGATGAAGGTCGTGCCCAATACCGGCGTCTATCCGGCCAATCCGAAGCCGAACGCCATCATCGAATACAATCAGAGACAGCTCGCCGCCTATCTCGCCCGCGCCCGCGGTCCGGGCGAAAGCTCGCTTAAGCTTATGCCTCGCCCGCGTCCCGCCGGCGAGGGGGCACGCGTGGTGTGGAAGCTTTACGACGTTCCGATGGTGCCGGAGGCGGGCATCGGTACCGCGTACCAGACCAACGACGGTACCAACTGGGCGATGGGCACACCCTCCAAGCTTGGCCTGATCACCCATGACGGCGGCATGGATTTCGACGGCAATCTCTGGTTTACCTCCAACAACCCCAACCACCTGGTTACCGTCGGCCGTGTTGACGGTAAGACGGGCGAGGTGAAATTCCTCAAGGTCAATCGCAACGATGGCCTTGCCGCCAACGCCCACGGACTGGTGCGCGACCAGCAGGGCACCTTCTGGTTCGACGTCAATCCCGGCCGCCGTAGCCTTGGCCGGCTCGACCCGAAGACGGAAAAGATCGACGTCTACATGACGCCGCCTGGCATGTCGCCGCTCGGCGGCGCGGTCACCCTCGACGTCGATGGCAAGGGCAAGGTGTGGGCCTCGGCACCCGACGGTGCCGTGCGATTCGACCCCGCCACCGAGACCTTCACCGCCTTCAAGTCGCTCGCCTACAAGACCGCGCGTGGCACCGGCATGACCTACGGCGCCGCCGGCGACCGTGACGGCAACGGCTGGTGGTCGCAGATGGCCTTCGACACCATCGGCAGGGCCGACACAACGACCGGCCAGACCCTTGAGGTAAAGCTGCCAGAGGTCAAGGCGGAGATGGATCGCCTTACGCCGCAGGCGCGTGCGTTTTACGAGAGCTTCGATGACCTCTCGTTCAACAGCCCGCTGCCCTGGCAGCAGGGCCCGCGCCGCATGGGCACTGATAAGAATGCCGACGTGCTGTGGGTTGGCAATTCCTGGGGCGGCAGCCTCAGCCGCATTGACACCCGAACGATGGAGACGAGCATCGTGTCACTGCCGGATCCGATCTCCATGCAGCCTTACCACCTGGTGGTCGACAACGACCACAACGTCTGGGGCAACCTGTGGACCAACGACCAGATCGTGAAATACGACCCGACGAACTCGAAATGGACCGTCTTCGAACTGCCGGTGCGCGGCACCGAGATCCGCCACGCGAGTCCGTTTTTTTTCTGCGATGCACATATCGCGGCTTTGCGTCCAACAAATATGGTAGGGTGCGACCTCGATATGAGGGGCACGTGAGGCCCCGCGAGTTCATCAGCCTTCTTGCTGGCCGGCAACCGAGCGACGCAGGCGGAGCCTGACGGGAGGAGAATCATGTTGGCACCTGGACGCCAGATTCGCAGGCGGGCGTGGCGCGCTGCCGGTCTCGCTGCAGCCTTGACTGCACTAACGCTTGGCCCGGCCGGCGCCCAGGACAAGACCCAAGAAAAGACCCAGGCCAGGACCTTCGTCATGAAGGTCACGCTGCCAACGCTGAACGAAACGCAACACCAGGTCGTCAGGAATTTCGCTGCCGCCGTCGAGCGGGATTCAGGCGGCCGCATCAAGGCTGAGATCTATCCGAACAGCCAATTGGGCTCGATCTCGCGGCAAATCGAGGGCACGCAGTTCAACGCCATTCAGGTTGCTGTCCTTCCGCCGGAATTCTGTGTCGGCGTCGACGAACGTTTCGAGGTGATGACCGCTCCCGGTCTCGCCGACGACATGGAGCACGCCACGCGCATCGCCGCGGACCCGGCGTTGCGCAAGCTGATCCTGGGGCTCGGCGCCGGGAAGGGACTGCATGGGGCGGGATTGGCTGTGCTGACTCCCTCCTCAATCATTTCGCGGATGCCGATCCGACATCTCGCCGATTTCCAAGGCAAGAAGCTTCGGATATTCGCTTCCGATTTTCAGTCCGTCGCGGTCAAGCGGCTGGGCGCCACGCCGGTGGCCATGACCTTGAGCGATGTGGTGCCGGCAATCCAGCAAGGTGCCATCGACGGCGCCATCGCCGCCCTGAACGTCTACGTTCCCATGCGTTACGTGGACGCCGCGAAGTACGTAACGCAGACCAATCAACCCACAATCTTCGGCGTCATCGAGGTCAGCCAGAAATGGTACGACTCGCTGCCGCCAGATTTGCAGCAGGTTATCGACAAGAATGGCAATGCCGAGACGCTTGCGATCGCTCAATGGGCGATCGATTTCCGCAACAAGATGGGCAAAGGCTGGCTGGACCAGGGCGGGGAACTCATCAGTCTGCCGCCGGACGAGCAGGCGAGCATGATGAAGACATTGGGGAGCGTCGCTGACGACGTATCGAAGACCAAGCCGGCGCTGCGGGAGGCTTATGCGGTCGTGAGCGAAGTGGCGAAGCGCACCCGGCAGGTGGCCAGCCGGTGATCGGCGCGGTTGCGCGCGCCGCGGCAGGAACGGCGGTTGCGGAGCATGACGGGGAGGACGGCATGGAAATAGCGGGACGCGGAATTATCCGTCTTGCCGCCGTGGTGGTACCAAACGCGTGATCCGCATTGAATCGGTGAATTATAAACGTGTTTCGCTGACGTTGAGGCAGTCGCGGTTTACCTCTCCCCTGCGGGGAGAGGTGTCGCAAGCTGCAAGACCGCGTGATGATCGAACGTCATCGAGATCTGCGCGCTAATTTAGAAGCACGGCGTCGCATTTCATCCAGGCTTGATATTCGCCTCGTGGATAATGCGACCATATTCCTCATATTGCTTGCGAATGTGGGCTGCAAAACCTTCCAGGCAGGTCCCAACCGGATAGAGCCCGAGGCCCATGAGCCTTGGCTTGACACCGGGCGCCTGCATCGCCGCCTTGAACCAGGTTGCCAGCTCGGTGACCATGTCTTTCGGAGTCTTCGCCGGCGCCAGCACGCCGAACCAAATTTCCAGAGAGTAGCCGCCGAAGCCGACGTCGGTCGTCGAGGGCACATCCGGCAGCGCAGTAATCCGCTCGCGTGACAGGGAAACGAGTGCGCGCAGCTTACCCGCATTCAATTGCTCCATGGCTTCCGAATAGTTGACCATCGCCGCACTCACATGTCCGCCGACCACCGCTGTAACCGCAGGTGCGCCACCCTGATAAGGTACAAAAATTACATTGATGCCGGCGAGGCGTGCGAATAGCTCGAACCCGATGTGTTGTGCGGTCGCAGGACCGACTGCCGCGAATGCAAGCTCGCCGGGCCTCGAGCGCGCAGTGACGAGATAATCGTCGAGCGTGCGATAGGGGGATGAGCTGTTGACCACTATCAAATTTGGTGAGTTCACGAGATGGCAGACCGGCTCGAAGCTCGTGAGGGGATCGTAATTGACCTTGCGAAAATGCGGATTGATGACGAGCGAATTGCCGTTGATGACGAGCGTGTTGCCATCGGGAGCAGCATGCGCCACCGCCTCATAAGCGATCGCAGCCCCACCGCCGGGTCGGTTCTCGATGACAACGGTTGGGCCAGTGGCCCTGTTGAGCTGCTCGCCAAGAAGCCGCGTGAGGATATCGGCGCTCCCGCCTGGCGGAAACGGGACAATTATCCGGACCGTTCGCGTCGTCTGGCTCGAAGCGCTCTGACCAGACAGCGTCAAAGGGATAAAGACAAGGGTGGCGGCGCCTGCGGCCATATACAGAAATTTTCTTCGGGAGAGCTGCATCGTGGTCGGCCTCCAAGGTCAGCGGGCGTGGGTCTATTTTAGCACCCCCATGAACAGCTGTGTCCGCCGCCGGCGAAAGCTGACATAAGAGCCCAGACGGCGAGTTACGGAGGTGACCCCCAACCGGACATCGGTCGTCGATTTTTATTGCAACGCATGCAGCTGACCCAGTCCGAGACTTGCTATAATTCGTAATCTTGGCCTTCCGGATAATCCCCTATGAGGCGGCGCGAGTTCATCACGTTTATCGCGGCGGCGGCTGCGCTCCCGGCCGTGTCGCGTATCACAGCGGCACAGACTTATCCGATGTGGCCGGTCCGCTTGATCTCCGGGTTTGCCGCCGGGGGCCCGAGCGACATTCTTGCGCGATTGATCGGGCAGTGGCTGTCGGAGCGCCTCGGCCAACCGTTCGTCGTGGAGAACCGGCCGGGCGCCGCGAGCAATATCGCGACCGAGGCGGTCCTGCGCGGAGCCGCCGATGGCTACACGCTCCTCATCGTCACTTCCGCGAATACGATCAATGCGACGCTCTACGACAGGCTAAACTATAACTTTATCCGGGATGCCGCGCCGATCGCGGGCTTCATCCGCGTCCCACAAGTTTTAGAGGTTCACCCGTCCGTCCCGGTCAAAACCGTTCCCGAGTTCATCAGCTACGCCAAAGCTCGTCCCGGCAAACTCAACATGGCGTCGGCCGGCAATGGGACCGTTCAACACGTCGCCGGCGAGCTGTTCAAGGTCATGACCGGGGTCGACTTGCTCCACGTGCCCTATCGCGGCCAGGCGCCGGCGCTCATCGACATGCTTGGTGGGCAAGATCAAGTCATGTTCGACACAGCACCCGCATCCATTGAATATCTTAAGTCGGGAAAGCTGCGTCCGCAGGCGGTGACCACCCGGATGCCCTTCGCTGCATTGCCGGATGTCCCGGTACTGGCCGATTTTGTGCCGGGCTACGAGTCGAGCGCCTTGTACGGCATCGCCGCACCAAAAAACACGTCGCCTGAGATCGTCGCCAAACTTAATGAAGAGATTAACGCGGCGCTCTCCGATCCGAGCGTCAAGGCGCGGCTCACCGAGCTTGGGGGGACGGCGCTTCCAGGCTCGTCTTCGGATTTCGGCAAGCTCATTGCCGACGAAACGGAAAAGTGGGCGAGGGTGGTCAAACTCTCCGGCGCCAAGCCTGACTGAACCGCCGTCAGGAATTTCTGTCCATTCTGGTGAGCCTTGCCGAGATGGTCTCGGTCGTTTGGATAGCCGTCTGGTTCAAGCTCGCATATGCAGCGATCTCGTTCGCGATACGCTCGCCCTCACGCTGCAGCTGTTCCTGCAGTATCTTGAGGTCGTTGATGATCCAATCGATTTCCTGCACCGAATTCGCCGACACACGCTGCAGCAGCAAATCGAGATCGCTGACCACCGCCTCTCCGTCAGTCGCAGGTTGCCGCTGCGGCTCCGCGATGTCGCGGCTCACCAATTCGCCGATCTCCCCTTCCACATCGGCCACGACCGTCTCGGGTTCACAGGCCTTGCGCGCAAAGATACTCATGTTGAAGTCCCCCTTGGTTACCCTTCTTCCGCATCTTCATTAGGCGCGCGCAATGTGACGCCTTCGCGGCTGAACGAAGCTCGGCGACCTACCGCGGTACCAACAGCTGCGGATTCCAGATCGGGCATCCGACTCCACAACAAGTTACCGTGACTGCCGCATCGCTTATGCCTGGTGCAGGCGGCGTATCGGTCGTCTTCGGTGGGCCATTGAGCTGCTGGCACATCATCGTATGCCTTTTGAAAATGCGTCGCAGGCACTATATTGCGCAGGTGATGGGTGAGGATGCATGATCAGCCGCCGCGCAATCGTGCTTGGAGCCATCGTTATCTCCTGGCTTGGCAGGTTCTCGAATACTTCCATGGCGCAAGCTGCTTCGCCCGGCAAATTCGAGATCGTCAAGTCAGACGAAGAATGGCGGCGTGAGCTTACCGGCGAGCAATACGCGGTGCTCCGTCGGCACGATACCGAGCGCGCCTGGACAAGCCCGCTCAATAAGGAATACCGGTCGGGCACCTACGTGTGTGGCGGGTGCGAGCTGCCGCTGTTCTCCTCAAGCACCAAGTTCGATAGCAAAACGGGTTGGCCGAGCTTCTGGGCCCCGATCGATGGGGCAGTCGAAACTTCGGAGGACCGCACCTTCTTTTTCCTGGTCCGCACTGAGGTTCATTGTCGCCGCTGCGGAAGTCACCTCGGACATGTTTTCGACGATGGGCCTCGGCCAACGGGCCTGCGTTATTGCATGAATGGTGTTGCGCTTAAGTTTGTCCCCGGTTGAAAGCTTGGCAAGAGCACCTTGAGATTGATGCCAATTGGTCACACAAGGGGCCAAGCCTGACCATTAGTCGTCCGTCCGGCAGCTCAGTACCGCTGCAGTACAGGCATTTGATGCTAACTGTACGGGGGGAGAGGGGGCCAGCATGAAAAAGATAATTGTCACGGCTGTAATGGCGGCTGCGCTTTCGCCGCTGGGAGCGATTGCTCAGGAACGTGTCGGCGATGCCGCACTGGGTGCCTTGTCGGGTGCCGTCGTATTCGGACCTGTTGGGGCGGTGGCCGGCGCTGCAGTCGGCTATACGACAGGACCCGCCATCGCCAGCTCATGGGGGCTTAGACGGCACAGCCGATATTATCACAGGCGATACGCGAGGCGCTGAGAATATCCTTCACGCGTGAACTTGCCGGGTTAGGTCAGCATCTGATTGACTTCTGGCGGCGCACGCTACGGCGTCGCAGTCAGAAGGATAGGATCACTCGAGCACGGATGACAAAGCCGGCGGACGACCGGCTCCCGAAACCGACCATCCTGCATACCAGGCCAGGCGAGCGGTTGGCCGTCACACACCCGAGGTGGGAGCCGTATGCGGGAAGCCGCTAGTACGGCTTAGCTGGCAGTTGGCCAAGTCGCCCATCCTTCGGCGTGAGTGCAGAACCTCGCCTCGGCCAGTCCGACCGAGGCGGGGTTTCAGCATCGGCCTGCATCCTGGACCTCATCTTCAGCAGTTGGACGGCCAGTTATCAGAGGCAAACGGGGGCTAGCAGACGGATTTTTCTGGCAAATGTCCGAAATGGTCATTTCCAGGGAACTAAAGTCACCAGAAAAACTTATTGGGTTAGCCGGTGCCATAGCTGAGCTGTCACTTTCGGTATGGCATGGGTTAGAGGCTGTGAATGAGTGGCAGCCGTTCACAGCCTCGCCCCGTTGATCCGGCTTGCATCATGATTGCTCTATGGTTCGCTCAAATAGCACCTGGAGTTATTGTCGGAGGCCTGACGCCTGGGTTATTGGCCACCATCGAGTGAACGAGGGTGTAGGAATTGGCGCAGCATAGTTGGCGTAAGATCAAAAACGCACCACAGAGATTGGTGCTTTGCCGTCTTGCGACACATTCTGAGCAAGGCTGCTGAGGAATTGACTGTTTTGGACACTTTGACGGATTGACGG
>Ga0306926_10000756_pt1 | contig 30962 bp, 29 predicted proteins | sample flu12Cox44000178_FD_203759 | JGI IMG/M metagenome (GOLD analysis project Ga0306926, IMG submission 203759) | Lab enrichment of tropical soil microbial communities from Luquillo Experimental Forest, Puerto Rico - flux8day.12C.oxic.44.000.178 (v2)... | ecosystem: Environmental > Terrestrial >...
AATCCAAAACCACACTAGAATCCAAGGTTTGCTAGTGTCCCTTTGGTTCTGACATTCGTAAACGAAGCCGCCCCGATATGATACGAATGTCAGAACCGGGACACTAGATGTGGATTCATAGCCGGAACCGCCCACCCGCGAAACCGCAAAGGCGGGCCAACCGTCTCACGATCGAGAAAATGTCAGGAAGCCGCCAGGCCGAATTCCTGCTCCAGCGGCACGTCCTCGCTGGTATGGCCGTGCGGGCACCCCGCATAGCAGGCCTGTGCGCAGTCCCCGAGGGCATCATCGATGATGGTCTTGATCGTGCGCGCGCAACGACCGCATTCGGCGCTGCAGCCGAGGCAGTCATAGATCTGCTTGGCACTGCGCGGCAGATCGTCCTCCGCCGTGCTGACGGCAAGGCGGACATCGTGGTCGCTGATGACGTTGCAGGAACAAACAATCATGAAGGCACAAGAACCCCGGTGAAACGGCGCCATCGTTATGTGAGGGCGCGGTGGGATGCAAAGGGAAAAGCCGGCTTTTGAAGTGATTCCAAACTGCCTGTCTGTATTCCCGACACAACTAGAAACGATCCGGACGACTGCGCATGCGGAAAATCAAATGCGGGAGCTTCTTCGAAATTGGCATTGTGCAACGCACAATCCGACACCCCACCGCCACGAATCACCGTCAAACGTGACTAGTGTCCCGAATCCGAAGTTCGCCCCAGTTCGCGGCTGGCTCTATCGCGAGCTTCGGGTTCGAAAGGACACTAGGATCCTATAATTTTAGTGTGGTTTTGGTTCGGAAGTTCTCTTAACGGGCTCGCAGCAAAAATAAAGAGAACTTCCGAACCACCACACTATCCATTCATTGATCGTTCAAGCGCAGTATGGAACTTTTGCTTTGGACCCAGCGGTTTTCCGCTGGCTTGAGAAAGGGACTGCCATGAAGAAATCACTGGTGGCACTGGCCGCCGTCGCCGTGCTGGCTATTTCCATGACCTCGCCCGCGCAGGCCTGGCGCGGCTGGTGGGGGCCCGGCCTTGCGGCGGGATTGATCGGTGGCGCCATCGTCGGTGGCGCGATTGCGTCGAGCCCCTATTACTATGGCCCAGGATATTACGGCCCGGGATACTACGGCCCAGGCTACTATGGCCCGGGCTATTATCCCTATGCCGCGAGTCCGGCTTATGTCGGCGGGGGCTATGGGTCCTGCCACTGGCAGAGCCACCGGTTCTGGGATGGTTATGCCTGGCGGGTCCGCAGGGTCTGCGGCTGATCATTCCGCCAAGCTGAGCGATGACGTCCCCTCGCGGGGACGTCATTTTCTTTGCAGGAACCAAAAAAGATCGGTTTTTCCGCGCGCAAGCGCGCGCCGTTTACCCGGGATTGACTGTTTTTGCGTTTTCTAGCGCATGACCCGGAAAAAGCCTGCCCCGCACTTGATGCGGGGTGGATACCGGTTTTCCGGAAAGATCATGCGCAAACCAAACTGAGGCAAGGCCAATTCCCGTCTCGGCACGAAACCCGGCGAGTCCGCAACGGCTGCGCCAATTCCAGGAGATCCAGCAAATGAAGAGCACAATCGCGGCACTGCTCGCGGTCGCAACGATCGGGGCATCGCTGATACCGGCCGCGCCGGCCAACGCCGGCGACGGCAGTGTTGCAGCCGGCGTCGCGGCCGGGTTGATCGGCGGCGCCATCGTCGGCGGCGCCATCGCCTCCAGCCGCCCGGTCTATGGCGGCCCTGTCTACTATGCCGAACCGGCACCGCCCCCGGTTCCGCCCGGCTGCTATTGGCTGCAGCAGCGCTACTGGGACGGCTGGGGCTGGGTGTATCGCCCCGCGCGCGTCTGCTACTAAGTCTCCCAACGTCGCATCGCGCAAGCCCGGCCGAAATCCCCGGCCGGGCTTTTTCATTGCAGCCTGCCGACGCAGTAACCGCGCTGCTCAGCGAGCAGCTTCCAGAGAGTGCAGCACCGCCGCGCTCGGCCAACAGTCCACCTTGAGCCCGGCTGATTTCTGATATGCGCCGAGTGCTGCGCGCGTCAGCATGCCGGCCTTGCCGTCAAGCTTGTCCTTGTAAATTCCGATCCGCGTGAGGTGACGCTGCATCGCCATGACATCGGCGGTGCGCAGCTGTGTCGACGCCGACCACGGCGTTGCGAAGGCAAGCGGGCTCGTCATGCGGTCGCTGAGGTGGCCGACGAACAGCACATAGAGATCGGAAAAATTGTATTCCTTGATGACGAAGTAGTTCCGGGTCGCAAGAAAAGCGGGGCCATAGATGCCTTCCGGCTGCAACAGCGAGGCCGGCTCCGCCAGTTCAGCCGGTGCGAGCCTTTGTCCGCGCACCGGCACGAAGCCCTCGTTAAGCCATGTTCCGATCGGCCTGGTCACATCAGGCACGCCGATGGTGCAGTCGACATTTCCGGGCGCCTTCACCTCATAGGCCCAGCGCACGCCCTTTTGCCAGCCCTTGTCGACGAGTTGCTTGGCTGCGGATGCCAGCGCATCGGGCACCGAGTGCCAGATATCGATGCGACCGTTGCCATCGAGATCGACGCCGTGCTTGTAATACTCGGACGGCAGGAATTGCGTCAGGCCGGTCGCACCGGCCCAGGACGCGCGCATGTCCTTGCGGCTTACGACGCCTTCGCCGAGGATCTTCAGGGCGAGGATAAACTCGTTGCGATACTGGTCCTTGCGGCGGCCGACATAGGCTTGCGTTGCGATTGCGCGCAAGGCGTCATAGGGCAACGTGTAGCGGCCATAATCGGTCTCGCGGCCCCAGATCGCGAGCACGATCGTGCCGGGGACGCCGAAGCGCGCCTCGATCTCCGCAAGCGCCGGCTGGTATTGCTTCAGGAGCTTCTGCCCCTCGCCCGCCAGGCCTGCAATCGCGGCTTCCCTGATGTAGTCGGCGGGCACCTGCACGAATTCGGCCTGCGCCGGCGCGCCGGTCGCCGGCCGGCCCGGCAGGATCAGGTCGGGCAGCTTGTAATCGGGCGCAAGACCTGCGGTCTCCCGCTCAAAGGTCGCGCGCGAGACGCCGGCGGCCTGCGCCTCCGGCCAGAGCGAGGCTATGAAGCTTGTGAAGGCGGTGTCGGAGGCGTGAGCGGGGGTCGATCCGCAGAGGGCGGCGATTGCCACAGCAATGAACGCCACCGGCTTCATCGAGGTCACCGCGTCAGCTTCTTGTATTTCAGGCGGTGCGGAATGATGGAATCCTGGCCCAGCCGGCGCATCTTGTCCTTCTCATAGTCCTGGAAGTTTCCTTCGAACCATTCGACATGGCTGTCGCCCTCGAAGGCGAGCATGTGGGTGGCGATACGGTCAAGGAACCAGCGGTCGTGGCTGATGATGACGGCGCAACCGGCAAAATCCTCCAGCGCCTCCTCCAGCGCGCGCAAGGTGTCGACGTCGAGATCGTTGGTCGGCTCGTCCAGAAGCAGCACGTTGGCGCCTGAGCGCAGCATCTTGGCGAGATGCACGCGGTTGCGTTCGCCGCCGGAGAGCGAGCCGACCTTCTTCTGCTGATCGGCGCCCTTGAAGTTGAACGCCGAGCAATAGCCCCGCGAATTGACCTCGCGCTTGCCGAGCATGATCAGCTCGTTGCCGCCGGAAATCTCCTCCCATACCGTCTTGCTGCCATCGAGACTGTCGCGCGACTGGTCGACATAGCCGAGATGCACGGATTCGCCGATCGTGATCGAGCCTTTGTCCGGCTTCTCCTGGCCGGTGATCATCCGAAACAGCGTGGTCTTGCCGGCGCCGTTCGGGCCGATCACGCCGACAATACCGCCCGGCGGCAGTTTGAAAGTGAGATCGTCGATCAGTTCGTTCTCGCCATAGCCTTTGTTGATGCCCTCGAAATCGATCACGTTGGCACCGAGCCGCTCGGCGACGGGAATGATGATCTGCGCGGTCTGGGTTTGCTTGTCGTTGGCCTGCTTCAACAGCTCCTCGTAGCGCTGGTAGCGCGCCTTGGACTTGGCCTGACGCGCACGCGGAGACGCCGCAATCCACTCCTGCTCGCGCACCAGCGTGCGTTGGCGCGCGACCTCCTCGCGGCCCTCCTGTTCGAGCCGTTTCTGCTTCTGCACCAGCCAGGAGGAATAATTGCCCTCATAGGGAATGCCGCGCCCGCGATCGAGCTCGAGGATCCATCCCGTGACGTTGTCGAGGAAATAGCGGTCGTGGGTGACGATCAGGATAGCCCCGGGATATTGCCGCAAATGCCCCTCCAGCCATGACACCGACTCGGCGTCGAGATGGTTGGTCGGCTCGTCCAGCAGCAACAGCTCGGGCTGGTCGAGCAAAAGGCGGCACAGCGCGACGCGGCGGCGCTCGCCGCCCGAGAGTTTGCTGACATCGGCATCATCAGCCGGGCAGCGCAACGCGTCCATCGCCTGGTCGACCTTGCTGTCGAGATCCCAGAGGCCCTGGGCCTCGATCTCGTCCTGCAACCTGGTCATCTCGTCGGCGGTCTCGTCGGAATAATTGGCCGCAAGCTCGTTGTAGCGATCCAGGATCGCCTTCTGCTTGGCCACCCCCTGCATGACGTTCTCGCGCACGGAGAGTTTTGGATCGAGCTGCGGTTCCTGCTCGAGATAGCCGACGCGGGCCCCCTCGGCGACCCAGGCTTCGCCGGTATATTCCTTGTCGATGCCGGCCATGATCCGAAGCAGCGTTGATTTGCCCGAACCGTTGACGCCAAGCACACCGATCTTGGCGTCCGGATAGAACGACAAATGAATGTTTTCGAGGATCTTGCGGTTGCCGGGATAGGTCTTGGACAGACCCTGCATGAAATAGACGAACTGACGGGCCATCGAACTGCCTTGGGTAAGCCTTCGCGAATTGTCGGGAATTTGCTGCGGCTGATGTAGCGGCGCGGCCGCCAAAGGGCAACTGGTGCCGCCGATTTGAAGTTCCTGCAGAGATTGCGCGAGACCATAACAGGAACTTCAAATCGAAAGCGGCACCAGAATCATGAATTTACCAGTGCCCTTTGCTTTCCGAAGTTCGTGAAGGGAGGGCTCCACGATGGCGCACGAACTTCGGAAAGCGGGCACTGGTGCGGTGAATTTCCCCTGAAGCCCGGACTGCGCCACCCGGCGGCGCTACCAGCCGGACCGGCGGCCCGGGCCGGCCGAACCCTGCCATCGCGTTTTCCATCCGTTCACCACGGATGAATACCAGACCGACACCATGTCGAGGCAAATGACTACAATTGAAACCTTCTTTTAATGAATCGGGCCAAAGCTGGTTCTCGGCGCGGAAAACCGCGTCGAACGCGGCCAGAGCCGTGAAAAAGAACAGTGAGCCCGCGTCATGGCAACGATCACGTCAGCCTCCCTTCCTGTCCAGTCCCGTGACCGTGCCGGGCGGCCCGCCACTGCCCACGGAAAGGGCTTCTGGCACCGCTTCTTCGAAACCGCATTCCACCCGTACCGGCCGGAACTGCACTACATGCGCGGCCCCGGTCCGGCCTGGCGCGCCAAACATGGCGACCAGGCGTTGTTCCGCCTGAAGTCGGGCGAAATCTGAAGTAGACGTTGCGCTGAGGCGCTTTTGATCGGCGTCCTGCTTGCGCGCATTCCGATTGCGCGCAACCATGGGGTTCCCTCGGACGGCTTGAACCACCAGCCGTCACCTCGCCATGAACGGATCCCTCCAATGACGCGGCTGCGCTGTGCGATCCTCGACGACTATCTGAAGCTTTCACTTACCGCTGCCGATTGGTCGGGGGTCAAGGACCGGGTCGACCTCACCGTGTTCGATCAGCCCTTTGCATCAGTGGAAGCCGCGGCGTCCGCGCTAAGAGACTTCGAGATCATCTGCGCGATGCGCGAGCGCACGCCGTTTCCGCGCGCGCTGTTTGCGGCGTTGCCCAAACTGAAACTGCTGATTACCTCGGGCATGCGTAACGCCGCGATCGATCTGGAGGCCGCCAAGGAGCATGCGGTGGTCGTCTGTGGCACAGCCTTTGCCCGTGATCCGACCGCGGCGCTGACCATGGGCCTGATCCTGGAACTGACCCGCAATATCGGCCGCGAGAGCGCGCGCATGCATGCGGGTGAACCGTTACAGGGGCATGTCGGCATCGAGATCGAGGGGCGGACGCTTGGCGTGGTCGGCCTCGGCAAGCTCGGCAGCAAGGTTTCGAAGCTCGCGCAGGCCTTCGGCATGAACGTGATTGCCTGGAGCCCGAACCTGACGGTCGAGCGCTGCAAGGAGGTCGGCGTCGCCTATGCCAGCAAGGAACAGTTGTTTTCGACCGCTGACGTCATCACCATCCATATGGTTCTGAGCCAGCGCTCGCGCGGCCTGGTGGGGCGAGAGGACCTCGCGCGCATGAAGCCGACCGCCTATCTCGTCAACACCGCGCGCGGGCCGATCGTCGATGAAACGGCGCTTCTCGAAATACTGCAGCAGAAGAAGATCGCCGGCGCCGGCATCGACGTTTTTTCCGTCGAGCCGCTGCCGGTCGACCACCCCTTCCGCAAGCTGGACAACATGGTGATCACGCCGCACCTCGGTTACGTGACCGAGGAGAACTTCCGCGGCCATTACGGCCAGATGGTCGAGGGCATCGACGCCTGGTTCAGGGGTGAGACGCCGCGGCGGCTCGCGTGAGGCGCCGCATCGTCCGTGTGCCCCGGATGCGGCGCAGCCCGTCAATAGCACTTTCACGCTTCTTTGAGGCGCTTTGCGCGGTGCGCTGCTGATCCGGGGCCTGTGAATGTAACGTCAGGCCGAGGTCCCGGATCTGCGATGCACCGCTGAAGGAGCGCTGCATCGCGTCCGGGACACCAGACCTGCTGCGTTAGCGCACGTTAATCGGCGGCGGCAGCGGCGGTACGACGGTGGGCTGGGTGCCGGGAGCGGGAGCACTCGACATCTGCGCCGGCGCGGCGACGCCTGCGGCAGGTCCGGGCAGGGGCTGCGCCGAGGCCGTCGCAGTGCCCGGCGGCGGACCGCCCGGCCACACGACGACACGGGTGCCGACCTTTGCACGGTCGAACAGGTCGGACACGTCTTCGTTGAGCATGCCGATGCAGCCCGAGGAGACGAACTTGCCGATGGTCGACGGCTGGTTGGTGCCGTGGATGCGGTAGACCGTATTGCCCAGATACATCGCGCGCGCACCGAGCGGATTGCCGGCACCGCCGGCCATGAAGCGCGGCAGGTAGGGCTGCCGCTCGATCATCTCGGTCGGCGGGAACCAATCCGGCCATTCCTTCTTGCGCGAAATCTTTTGCACGCCGTTCCAGGTGAATCCGTCGCGCCCGACACGGACGCCGTAACGGATCGCGCGCCCGCCACCCAACACATAGTAGAGGTAGGTGTTGGGCGTATCGACAATGATGGTTCCCGGCGGCTCCTTGGTGACAAAGGATACTTCCTGGCGACGGAGGTTCGGCGGCAGCTGCGCGGGCGCGACATCCGGCTGCTCTTCCGGAGGCAGCGCGGCGATGCTCATCGGCCTGCCGTCCGCACCGACAGGAGGCACCTGCACCGCTCCGGTGGCGGCGGGCGGAGCAACCCCGATCGCTCCCGGCGGACGCGGCGCATCGGGATCGAGATAGGGGCGATCGGCCGAAGGCTGCGGCGGTCCAGCAGGCCGGTCGGCATAAATCACAGGTGGGCCGGCGGGCCGGCCGTAACGCGGGTCATCCGGCGAGAGGATCGGACCGGTCGGTACAGCATGCGCATAGCGGGGGTCATCGGGCGAAAGGATCGGCCCGGTGGGACCCGGCGGCGGCAGCGCGGCTATCGGCTGGTCATCATCATCCTGCGCGTCGAAATACGGGGGACCGCGGTAGTCACCGGGGTAGTCGCGAGGCGGATAGGGATAGGGGGCAGGAACGGGCGAGTAGGCGCCCTGCGGAACTGGATAGGACTGCTGCGACCGCGCGGGCGAAACCGCCGCAGTACCCGCAGCCACGACAGCCAACAGCGTCAGAATGCGTTTGATTTTCATCGTTCCTGTATAGTCCCAAGCCAACACCGGACCGTTAACGGCAGATGACGGAAGATCGCGGCACATTCAAGACGGATCCGGCTGATTCGCGTCAGATTTCAGTATTTTGTGATGCGTTGAGAGCCCCGATCACGTTTTTTAACAGCCCTCGAAACGCGCTTGCGCTATCCTCGAATCGCGCCTGATTCGCGGGCTGCGAGCAGGACTTTTGACCGGCCTAATCCAGTAGTCACCGCGTTCCCTTTTGCCCATGGCCTCGGCGGTAGCCCGCCGGGCGGAATATTGCCGCGATGCTGCCTGGCTTCCGCTTTCTGCTTGCTGCCATCCTCCTGTCGGTCTCGATACTGGTGTTCGGGCTCGGCGCGGCCGCGCTGCTACGGGCCGCGCATGAGGAGTTTGCCTCCAATCCCTCGTGGCGCGCGACGCGCGAAGTAAGGTTCGCGCAAGCCGAGGAGACGGACCGGCCGACGCTTGCGATGCTCCATATTGAGCCGCAGGCGGACGCAGCGAAAATGACCGATGCGCCTATCGGTGTGAAACTGGCAGTCACCGCCGCCGCGTCCGCCGATCCCGCAGCGGTGGAGCCGCCGACACCTGAAGCCGAGGAACCGCCGACTATGGCGACCTCCTCACCGATTGAAACCGCCGCCGTGGAGTCACCGCCCGCGGAGGCCTCGCCGTCCTCTGACGCCGCGCCAGTGGCGGCGACGACGGAGCGTCCCGCCGTCGCAGAAGAGGTCACGACTGCGGCGACGGAAGAGGCTCCACCGCCGCAAGACGCGCCTTCGCCAGTCAATGCGGAAGCAGCGAAGCCGGAGCAGTCGATCACGCCTCCCGCGGCCGAACCAGCCGCATCCGCGACCAGGCTGGCGTCGCGGGGCGATCAATCCACCACCGTCGTGGAGACCGCAAAGATCAACGCAAAGCCCGAACACGGCGCTACCAAGCCGCGCCCGCGGGCCGCCCAGCGCGCCAAGGAGCAGCGCAAAACGGCACGCGCGCGACCGGCGCGCCAGCAGGCCGCGGCGGTTCAGCTGCCGCCGGTGTTCCCGCTGTTCGAACAGCAGCGGCCGCTGCCCCCAGCGCCACCTCCGCGCGAGCGGTGATCAGGCCGGACCGCTCGCAATCGGCGGTCCGTCGGCCAATCCCCATTCCGACCACGAACCGTCGTAGAGCGCCGGGTTCTGCACCCCGAGCCGATAGAGCGCGAGCGTCAGCACGGCGGCCGAAACGCCGGACCCGCAACTGGTTACGATCGGCGTATCCAGCCTGAGGCCCGCGTTCGAAAACGCCGCACCCAGCTCGGAAAGCGGCTTCATCGTGCCGGTCGCACCATCGATCAGACGGCTATAGGGAACATTGCGGCTACCCGGGATGTGCCCGGCCCGCAAACCCGGTCGCGGTTCTTGCACGCGCCCCTCAAAGCGTTCGCTTGCACGCGCATCGACTACCTGCTCGGCACGGCTTTCGACATTGGCGATCATCTGCCTGAGGCTGCGAACGCGCGCAGCATCGAACGTGGCCTTGAACGCTTTCGGTTCCGGCGTCACCGCGCCGCTCTCGACGGCGTGACCCTCGGCGATCCATTTCTTCAAGCCCCCATCGAGGACGCGGGTCTTGCCGTGCCCGTAGGAGAGAAACATCCACCAAGCGCGCGGGCCGGCCATCCAGCCGCCAGCGTCATACACAACGACCGTATCGTCATTGCCGATGCCGAGGCTACCCACATCACGCCCGAACTGGGCGGCGTCCGGAAACATGTGCGGAAGCGGGTTGGCGTGATCCGATACGGCATCGACGTCGAAGAACGCCGCACGGGGAATATGCGCCCTGAGATAATCGTCCTTCGGCAAGGGCAGCACGCCCGGCAGCTTGAAGGACGCGTCGAGGATTTTCACGCTCGGATCGTTCAGATGCGCGGCGAGCCAGTCGGTCGAAACGAGGGGATCACGGGTGGAGGGCATGATGATCTTCTTCCAATATTCTTGCGATCACCCTTTCTTCTTCGGTTCCCACTTCTCCACCGGCCCGCCGGCGTCGCGCCAGGCCGCAAATCCGCCGCCGATATGGGCAACCGGCTTCAACCCCATGTCGTGCGCCGTCTTGGCGGCAAGCGCCGAGCGCAGGCCGCCGGCGCAATGGAAGACGAATTTCTTGTCCTGCTGGAAGACCGGCTTCGCATAGGGACTGGCGGGATCGATCCAGAATTCCAGCATGCCACGGGTGCAAGCGAAAGCACCGGGAATCCTGCCGTCGCGCTCGATCTCGCGGGGATCGCGGATATCGACGATCACGACGTCGGCGTCCTTTGCCGCCTTGATGGCGTCGGCCGCACTCATCGTTTCGATTTCGGCATTGGCCTCGTCGATCATGGCCTTGATGCCACGTTTGATGTTCTGGGACATTTTTCTGAACCTCTTGGTTTAGCGCACCAATTCCTTCATCGCGTTCTCCAGCCCCTCGATCGTGATCGGATACATGCGCTGGGTGAAAATCTTGCGGATGATGGTCGTCGATTCCGAGTAGTCCCAATGGCGCTGCGCCACCGGGTTGAGCCACACCGCATGCGGATAGGTGCGGACGATGCGATCGAGCCAGACCGACCCGGCCTCCTCGTTGACATGCTCGACCGAGCCACCGGGCACCATGATCTCGTAAGGCGACATCGAGGCGTCGCCGACAAACACGACCTTGTAGTCGTGCGGATATTTGTGGAGGATGTCCCAGGTGGGCGTGCGGTCGGTGAAGCGCCGCTTGTTCTGCTTCCATACGCCTTCATAGAGGCAGTTGTGGAAGTAGAAATATTCCATGTGCTTGAATTCGCTTTTTGCGGCCGAAAACAATTCTTCCACCTGCTCGATATGCGAATCCATCGAGCCGCCGATGTCGAAGAACACCAGAACCTTCACCGCGTTGCGCCGTTCGGGACGCATCACCACGTCGAGATAGCCGTGATTGGCGGTCTCCCGGATCGTGGTGTCGAGATCAAGCTCCTCGGGCGCGCCGGTGCGGGCGAACTTGCGCAACCTGCGCAGCGCGATCTTGATGTTGCGGATGCCGAGTTCGACGTTGCCGTCGAGATCCCTGAACTCGCGGCGGTCCCAGACCTTGACCGCACGGAAATTCCGGTTCTTCTCCTGGCCGATCCGCACGCCTTCCGGATTGTAGCCGTGCGCGCCAAAGGGCGAGGTACCGGCGGTGCCGATCCACTTGTTGCCGCCCTGGTGGCGGCCCTTCTGTTCCTCGAGGCGCTTGCGAAGGGTCTCCATGAGCTTGTCCCAGCCCATCGCCTCGATCTGCTTCTTCTCTTCCTCGGTCAGGTACTTTTCCGCGAGCTTCTTCAGCCATTCGGCGGGGATCTCCGCCTTCTCCATCGCATCGAGCAGGCTCTCCAGTCCCTTGAACACGGTACCGAACACCCGATCGAACTTGTCGAGGTTGCGCTCGTCCTTCACCAGCGCCGCGCGGGACAGGTAGTAGAAATTCTCGACCGACTGTTCGGCGAGGTCCGCGTCGAGCGCCTCCATCAAAGTGAGGTATTCGCGCAAGGTCACAGGGACCTGAGCCTCGCGCAGTGAGGTGAAGAATTGCAGGAACATGGACTACAGATTGCCCCTGATGCCAAGGACGTCAAGGGCCGTCGGTGCAGTCGCGGTACTGGACCGGCAGGCTTTTTCAACTAAAATTGCCTTGGTCCGGGCTTTTGGCAGGGGATTTTCTGATGAGCATCATCGCAGCACTCGTGATCGGCGCGATCGCCGGCTGGCTCGCCGGCCTGATCGTGCGCGGCGCCGGTTTCGGGCTGATCGGCAACATCGTGATCGGCATCCTGGGCGCGCTGCTCGCCGGCTGGCTGCTACCGCAATTGCACGTCGAGCTCGCCTCCGGCACGCTCGGGTCGATCATCAATTCCACCATCGGAGCGGTGATCATTCTGGTCATCCTCTCGCTGGTCAGGCGCGCGTGACGCATCGCCCCATTCCCGCAGCGAATGCTGTCCTGTCAGGTATTTCCTGCTAAGGCAGGACGGTTCAACCGCGCCCGAACCAGGCTACCCAAGGCAGAATACGATGAGATTTACCGGTACCAAGGATTATGTCGCCACCGACGACCTCAAGATCGCGGTGAATGCCGCTATCGTGCTGGAGCGGCCGCTCTTGGTGAAGGGAGAGCCCGGCACCGGCAAGACGGTGCTGGCCGAGGAGGTTGCCAAGGCGATCGGCGCCCCGCTCCTGACCTGGCACATCAAGTCGACCACCAAGGCGCAGCAGGGTCTCTACGAATATGATGCGGTGTCGCGCCTGCGGGACAGCCAGCTCGGCGATGAACGGGTGTCCGACATCAGCAACTATATCAAGCGCGGCAAGCTGTGGGACGCCTTCACCTCTGAACAGCGCACGGTGCTCCTGATCGACGAGATCGACAAGGCCGACATCGAGTTTCCGAACGACCTGTTGCTCGAGCTCGATCGCATGGAGTTCTTCGTCTACGAGACCGGCGAGAACATCAAGGCCAGGCTCCGCCCGATCGTGGTGATCACCTCGAACAACGAGAAGGAGCTGCCGGACGCCTTCCTGCGCCGCTGCTTCTTCCACTACATCAAGTTCCCGGACGTCGAGACGATGACGCGGATCGTGGATGTGCATTTCCCGAGCATCAAGAAGCGCATGGTGGAAGAGGCGCTCAGGATCTTCTTCGAGGTTCGCGAGGTGCCGGGCCTGAAGAAGAAGCCGTCGACCTCGGAGCTGCTCGACTGGCTGAAACTTCTCTTGAACGAGGACATCACGCCGGAAATGCTGCGGGAGCGCGATCCGCGCAAGCTGATCCCGCCGCTGCACGGCGCGCTCTTGAAGAACGAGCAGGACGTGCATTTGTTCGAGCGGCTGGCGTTCTTGAGCCGGCGGGAGGTGTAGGCCGGACCCCCTCATTACGAGCGACAGCGAAGCAATCTCGCTCGTGTCCCGGACGCGGTGCAGCGCCTCTTGGCGCTGCGCCGCAGAGCCAGGACCAATGCAGGGTGATGGACCCCGGATCAGCAGCGCATCGCGCCGGAAGATTGGCGCGGCTCGCGCAGCATCCGGGGAGCGCAGACGCTTCACCGCGAAAGCGAAGCAATGACGTGGTTACTTCACCGTCGCGCGTTCAGCGACCACGCGTTCTTCGGCAAGGATCGGCGCTTCCGGCGCCTTCCTGCCGCGGATGAGATCGCTTGCCTTGTCGGCAATCATCAACGTCGAGGCGTTGAGATTGGCCGAGATCATCCTCGGCATGATGGAAGCGTCGATCACGCGCAGGGCCTGCAGCCCGTGGACACGGAGCTGGTCGTCAACCACCGCCCAGGTTGAATCGGCTGGACCCATGCGGCAGGTGCAACCAGGGTGGAACGTCGTGGTGCCGCGCTGGGTCGCCGCCACCAGTAACTCGTCGTCGCTCCGAACACCCTCACCGGGAAAGTCTTCGTAGTCGTAGTACGGCGAAAGCGGTTCCGACTTGAGCAGCCGCCGCGCCAGTTTCATGCCGGCGACAACGACGCGACGATCGACCTCGGCCGTGAGATAGTTGGTCTGGATGATCGGCGCATCGAACGGATCGGCGGAGCGAATGCGGACATAGCCGCGGCTTTCCGGGCGTTGCTGCCAGGAGGCAACGGTCATGCCGGGCTGATCCTCGAGCTGTCCCTGCACGCCCTCCTTGTAGCTCGCAGGCGTGAAGGTCAGCTGCAGGTCGCTGCTCTCGGCGCTTTCGCCGGAATGCCAGAAACAATAGACCATGGTCGGCGACAGCGAGAGCAGGCCGCGCCGCGTGGTCGCCCATTTCAGGGCTTCTACCCAGAGGTGCCATCCTTGCCGGAGCTCGTTGATGGTCTTGATGTTCTTGACCCGCGCAACCGAGCGGGGCGCGTAGTGATCTTGCAGTCCCTCGCCAACCCCCGGCAGCGCATGACGCACCTCGATGCCGTGCGAGCGCAACAGCTCCGGCGATCCGATACCTGACAATTGCAGAAGCTGCGGCGAGTTGTAAGTGCCGCCGCAGAGGATCACTTCCCTGGCTGCCCGCACCTCGACCGGGCGGCCACCCCGCCCGCCCCATAAATAGCGCACGCCGACGGCGCGCATGCCTTCGAGAACGATGTTGGTTGCATGCGCGTGCGTGCGCACATGGACGTTCGGCCGCCTGCGCGCCGGATGCAGGAAGGCCGTCGCCGCGCTGACGCGCAGGCCGTTTTTGATCGTGCGCTGGGCGTAGGAGACACCCTCCTGGATCGCGCCGTTGTAATCGGGGTTGCGGGGGATGCCGAGCGACATCGCGCCCGCCATGAAGGCCTCGCACAGCGGATCCCTCCAGTCCATGGTGGTAACGGTGAGCGGGCCGTTCCTGCCGCGATAGGCATCGTCGCCTTCGCCGATGCGCCGCTCGATCCGCTTGAAATAGGGCAGCACATCCGAATAACTCCAGCCGCGATTGCCGATCTGTGCCCAGGTGTCGAAATCCTGGCGCTGGCCGCGATTAAAAATATGGCCGTTGATCGAGGACGAGCCGCCGAGCGTCTTGCCGCGCGGCGCGTAGATGCTGCGGCCGCCGGTGTAGGGACCCACCTCCTGCTGGTAAGCCCAGTTGATGCTCTTCATGTGGAAGGTCTTGATGAAGCCCGCCGGCAGGTGGATGTAGGGGTGCCAGTCGCTCGGGCCTGCCTCGAGCACGCAGATGCTGACTGCCGCATCCTCGCTCAGGCGGTTGGCGAGCACGCTGCCGGCGGAGCCGGAGCCGATGATCACATAATCGAACGTTTCCATTTGACCCCTGCAGGTTCTTGTTTTGACGCTGCTTTGCGGCTTGGCGCGCAGCCGCTACGAATGCACCCTTTCAAACAGCTGATAGCTCAAATGCGCCCTCACCGTCGGCCATTCGGCCGCGATGATGCTGTAGACTACGGTGTCGCGCAGGGTCCCGTTCGGCGCAATCTGGTGGCTGCGCAGAATGCCGTCCTGCTTGGCGCCGAGCCGCTCGATGCCGCGACGGCTCTGGTGATTGAAGAAGTGGGTGCGGAACTCGACCGCAATGCAATCCAGCTTCTCGAAAGCGTACGTCAGCAGTAGCAGCTTGCATTGGGTATTGAGCGCGCTGCGCTGCACGCGCCTGGCATACCACGTGGAACCGATCTCGACGCGCCGGTTCGGCGCATCGACGTTCATGTAGGTGGTCATGCCGCAAATCCTGCCGTCGGCGTCGAACACGGTGAACGGCAACATCGATCCCGCAGCCTGCAGACCAAGGCGGCGGTCGATCTCCTTGGTCATGTCCTCAGGTCTTGGCACGAAGGTGTACCAGAGCTTCCATAGCTCGCCGTCGTTCACCGCTTCCACCAATCCGTCGATGTGCGCATGCGACAACGGCTCGAGCCGGGCATGGTCGCCTTTCAACGTGACGGGTTCAGGCCAGGGCATCGACTTTTCCTCTCCTCATCCTGACGAGCGCTTCGCCAGAAGCGCATCTCGAACCATGAGGGTTATCCTATTGCGCTTTTTCTCACTTGTTCAAAAAATTCAGCGCAAGGCCCGGCCGCGGCCAATCCATTGCCACCAATTGCCCCTTGCCTGAAAGCGTGATGAAGGCGGTCTTGAGCTCCGGCCCGCCAAAGGCAATGTTGGTGGTGACGCGGTCGCCGGTCGGCACTTGTTCGACCAGCGTGCCATCCGGCGCGATCACGGAAATGCAGCCCGAGATCAGGGTGGCCACGCAGACATTGCCCGAAGCCTCGACCGCCAGCGAGTCGAACATCTGGTAGCCGCCGAGACCAGCGATCGGCTTGCCGCGTTCGCCGCGATAGATCACCTCGCGCGGGCGAACCGTGCCCGGCTCCGACAGGTCGAACGCCCACAGCCGCGCGGTCGGCGTTTCCGCGATATAGACCGTGCTCTCGTCCGGCGACAAGCCGATGCCGTTGGCGGGCAACAGGCCGAACACGCCCTCGACGATCTCCTTCATGCCGGGCTTGATGTAATAGAACGCACCGACATCCATGTCGCGCGCCCTGCGCTTGCCGAGGTCGGAAAACCACAGGCCGCCGTGCCTGTCGAACACGAGGTCGTTCGGGCCTTTCAGCGGGTGATCGCCGCACCGGTCGACCACGGTCTCGACCTTGCCGGATTGCAGGTCGACCCGCTGGATCGAACCGCCGATATATTCGTGCGCCGCGGGCGGCCCCGGCATCAGCATATTGCGGGTGGAAATCCAGGAGAAGCCGCCGTTGTTGCAGATGTAGCATTTGCCGTCGGGCCCGACCGCCGCGCCGTTGGGGCCGCCCGGAATTTTTGCGACCACCTCCTTGCGTCCGTCGGGAAAGACGCGGGTCAGCCGCTGCCCGCGGATTTCGACCAGCAGCACCGAGCCGTCGGGCATCGCCACCGGCCCTTCCGGAAATTCAAGGTCGGTAGCGATCACGCGAACATCGGCCATCGGAGCACCTCCTGCTTTCCCGGGGCTGCAGGCGGTCGTTTTCCGCACGCTACAGCTTTGTTGCGTGCCGTTATGGCAAAGTCACCAAGACTTGCCAAGCAATGGCGGGCCGCCGCAAGGCAGCGTTGCGATGCGGTCAGGATTCACGCACTACCGAATCTACCTCGATCCAACGTAAATTGGCAGCACGCTTACTGCTGGAAACAGATACCCCTTCATGCATACTGATCGCGGCCTGCGGCTCGACCCAAGGTGCTCAAAACAAGACTGCGTGGCCGGCCAAGAAGGGAGGCGAGGATGTACGACCATGCCTTGAAGGGTGCCGCGACACTCCTTTCTGCCGCGCTGCTCTCCGGCAGCCTTGCAGGCACCGCGCAGGCGCAGAAGAGATACGATCCCGGCGCGACCGACACCGAGATCAAGATCGGCAACATCATGCCCTATTCAGGGCCTGCTTCGGCCTACGCGACGGTCGGCAAGACGGAAGCGGCCTATTTCAACAAGCTCAACGCCGAGGGCGGCATCAAAGGCCGCAAGATCAACTTCATCTCCTATGACGATGCCTACAGCCCGCAGAAGACCGTCGAGCAAGCACGCAAGCTGGTGGAATCCGACGAGGTGCTGTTGATTTTCAATCCGCTGGGAACGCCGGGCAACAGCGCGATCCAGAAATACATGAATACAAAGAGAGTGCCGCAACTGTTCGTCTCCACAGGTGCGGCCAGGTGGAATGACCCGAAGAACTTTCCGTGGACCATGGGCTGGCAGCCCAACTACCAGACCGAGGCCCGAATCTACGCGGCCTATATCCTGAAAAACTATCCCGGCAAGACCATCGGCATCCTCTATCAGAATGACGATTTCGGCAAAGACTATCTTGCCGGCCTGCGCGACGGCCTCGGCGCTCAGGCAAGCAAGTTGATCTCGATCGAGACCTCCTACGAAACGTCGACGCCGACAGTGGATTCGCAAATCGTCCAGATCAAAGGCTCCAATCCGGACATCTTCATCGACATCACGACGCCCAAATTCGCAGCCCAAGCCATCAAAAAGATCGCCGAGTTGAAATGGAAGCCGGTCCACTTCCTCACCAACGTGTCGGTTTCGATCGGCGGGGTGATGAAGCCGGCCGGCTTCGAGAACGACCAAGGCATCCTCTCGACCGTCTATCTGAAGGACCCCAAGGACCCCGAATGGATGGATGATCCCGCCATCATCGAATGGCGGGCGTTCATGAGCAAATGGTATCCGGAAGGCGATCAGGACGATGTTTCCACCGTGTTTGCCTACGGCGTCGCCAAGGGTCTCGAGAAGGTACTGAGACAGTGCGGTGACGATCTCACGCGCGAGAACATCATGAAGCAGGCAGCCAACCTCGATTTCGTGATCGGGATCTACCTGCCGGGCACGAGGATCAAGACCAGCCCGACCGACTTCGCGCCGCTGGAGCAACTGCAGATGATGCGCTTCAAGGGCGAAACCTGGGAGCGCTTTGGTCCGGTGCTGTCGGGCGAGAAGAGCTCGTGAGCCGCCGGTCGTATCATTCCGGGCAGAGAGAGAGAGCACATGCTGATCACCGACGTCCGACCGCATCATATCCGCATTCCCTATGACGCGGGCGTTGCGAGCTTTCGGCAGGGCGCCTCGGCAATTTCAGCGCTCGACATCGTCCTCGTCGAGGTCTTGACCGACGCCGGCCTTACCGGCTGGGGCGATGCCTTCAGCTACGTCTGCCCACGAAGCACCTGCACGGCGATTGCGGAAATGATTGCGCCCCAGGCGCGCGGCCACGAAGTTCCCGATGCCGCCGCAATCCCCGCTTTCATGGAGCAGATCCATCGCAATCTGCATCTGTTCGGCCGCTACGGCATCACGATGTTCGCAATTTCCGGGCTCGACATCGCACTATGGGACATCGCCGCAAAGGTGCAGGGCGTGCCGCTCAACCGTTTGTTCGGCGGCGCAAGGCGCACGAAAGTTCCCGCCTATGCGAGCCTGCTGCGGATCGGAAGGCCGGAGGCCATTGCGGGAGCGTGTCAGGTAGCGCGAGGTCAGGGCTATGGCGCGATCAAGCTGCACGAAACCACCCTGCCCGCGGTGTTTGCGGCGCGTGATGCGCTCGGAGACGGCATTCCCCTGATGGTGGACATGAATTGCCCGCTCGATGGCGCCGCCGCGATCGAATTCGCGACAGCCTGTCGCGAGGCACGACCGGCTTTCCTGGAAGAGCCGGTCTGGCCGCCGGAAGACTTTGCGACGCTCTCGGAGGTGCGCACAAAGGGCGGGCTCGATATCGCGGCCGGTGAGAATGCCTGCACGGTTTATCAATTCCGCCAGATGATGACCGCCGGCGCGGTAAGCCATGCGCAGCCATCGGTCACCAAGGTCGGCGGCATCACCGAATTCCGGAAAGTCGCCGCCCTTGCCGACGAACTTGGCGTCAAGATCGTCCCGCATTCCCCATATTTCGGTCCCGGCCTGCTGGCGACGCTGCAACTCCTGTCGCTCCGGGACGACGGTTTCGTCGAGATTTTCCATATGAAGCGCGCCGCGTGCCTGTGGCGCGATCGCATCGCCGTCGATTCGGCCGGCCTTATCGAGGTGCCGCATGGCCCCGGCCTCGGTTATGAGCCGGACATGAACGTCATGGAAAAGTACCGTGTACCACCGGCCTAATTCCGCGCGCTACTTGCCGCCGTCTTTCGATAGAGGTGCCTCCCTGGCCGGCGGCGTGTCGGCCTTCTTTTTCTGCTCGTCCGCCGTCTGCTTTTGGGCGGCTTGCAAGTCGGCGACGAGCTTCTGCAAACCCGCAACAGTGGCCCTCAATCCCTCGATTTGCCGGTTGGCGGCGTCCAGTTTCTGCTGGTGGTCTGCGGAAAGCCTGGCGAACGTCTTTTGAAGGAACTCGATATTGCTCTGCAGGCAGCTTGTGCGCCGCTCCATGGTCTTTTCGACGGTGCAGATCTCGATGCCGGGAATGTCCTGTGCGCGAAGCTGCGCATGCATGAGCAGCACGGTCGTTACCGTCGCCATTGCGGCAAGAGAAATCTTCACCTTCATCAAATCCTCGTCCTAAAAGGTTGGCTCTTCACGGCAAATTGCATGGGCGGAGCGCGCCAGCGATAGCACATTGATACCCTATTCCGGTGTTGGGGTTCTCGGAAGGCTTGGGAGGCCGAACCGGCACGGCGGAGAACTGGGGAGCGGCGCATCCATGCCGCCCGGATGGGGAACAGGGGAAGACTTTATGGCGACGCGCGAACGACGATTGGCCGAATTCGATGGCGCCGGGAATCCGCCGCCGGGATTGCCGGTCCAGGTGCTGTGCGAGGACCAGAGCGGGACCTACCAATTACCTTTCGCCTGCCACTATGTAGACGGCCGGTGGCATAATCATGAATCCGGCGGCCCGCTGGAGGCTACGGTGGTCGGCTGGCGGCTGCCGCGATTTTAGGGGAACCTGGGCAAACCGCGAATTCTCCGGTGCCAGAACGCGACGGACATCGGTGGCGTGACGCGGCTGAGGCGGTGTCTGTTTTGCCCCGATTCGGCTCATTGCTGGCGCAAAATCATGCGAACTTCGGATTCGGGACTACTAGCTTACTCGCTCAACAAGATTCGCACGCGAGGGTGCGGGGTCAAACGGATCGGCGAAATATTGCGTTTCGCAGGCCACCAGTCCTTCGCGGAATTCCATGATGCTCACGGCGTATGAAGGTACACCGTCGTAGGTAAGAACGAATTCGGTGACCCAGAGATCGCCGCTTCCCAGGGTTCGCCGGACCGAAAAACGCTTCTTGTTCGGCTGGACAAATCGGCTCTCTTGAATGTTGCGCCGGCCGTGGATCCGCTCGCCGGATTGCGGGTAATTGAGGACAGCATCCTCGTGGTAGATCTCATGTTCGACATCGAAATCGTTCGCGTCCGAAGCATTCCAATGGCGCTGCAACGCCTGCCGCACGGTTCGATCATCCATTTCCATCTCCCACCTACGCTTCTGGCTATTCGGAACATGGGGCGATTGCTGCCATGGCCGGCGCCGCGCTTATGAGACCATGGCCTAATACTCCACCTCGAGCTCCTCGATCTCCTCGGGTTCGGCCTTGGCCGCTTCGATCCATGCGACCATTTCCGGCATGTTCATGATCACGTCCGCGTAGGTCTTCAAACGCGGCTCCAGCTTCACGTCGTAGGTGATGAAGCGCGTCACCACCGGCGCATACATCGCATCCGCCATGGTACGCTCACCGAACAGGAATGGTCCGCCGGATTTGGCCAGACACTCCCGCCAGATCGTGCAAACACGGTCGATATCGGCCTGCGCGCGCGTCCAGATCTTGAAGCCCGGAAAATGACCTTTCAAATTGACCGGCAATGACGCGCGCAGCGTCGTGAAGCCGGAATGAATCTCGCCGCAAATCGAACGGCAATGCGCCCGTTGGATGCGATCCGCCGGCAGCAGGCCGGCGTGTGGCATGGTCTCGTTGAGATATTCGGCAATGGCCAGCGTGTCCCAGACGGTGGCACCGTCGTGCCGCAGGCACGGCACCAGGATCGTCGGCGACAGCAAGAGGATTTCGGCCCGGGCCGACGGGTCGTCCGGCGCAACGACGATCTCCTCAAAGTCAAGTCCCGAAAATTTTGTCAACAGCCAACCGCGCAGAGACCACGACGAATAATTTTTGCTGCTGATGGTCAAACTGGCCTTGGCCATTGGCATCCCCTTCTCGTCTTCCTGACGACTTCACGGTGCCCGAGGCCGATCCGGTACCGTCATCAAACGCGGCCGGAACTGCCCATAGTTTATGCACCACGCTTTTGCACCACGCCTTTTCCGCAGCAAGCTGTATGCCAAAATGCGTTGCCCGTTTAACTCCCCGTGGCTTCAATCTTGCATAGCAAATGGGCGGGGGCGGATTCCAATGATGCCGCTGTTGTATCAGACCTATCAAAACCAGGTAGACCTGACGCTGCCGTGGCGGTCAGGGGCTGCTTCGGCGCTCAAATACCTCAATCTGCTTCCGCAGGGCGTCTCGGACAGGCTGGTTGCCAGGCTCGCGGCCGCGCTCGAATTGATCTCGCGTTCTTCGCTCACCTACGAGCGCCCGCCTTATGGCATCGACAGCGTGCAGGTGGGCAACCGGCGACTGGCGGTCACCGAAGAGGTTGTCCGGGCGACGCCATTCGGCTCGTTGTTGCACTTCGCGCGAAAGGACGGGCCCGAGCGGCCGCGGGTGCTGCTGGTAGCGCCGATGTCCGGCCATTTCGCCACACTGTTGCGCGGCACCGTGAAAACACTGCTGCAGGATCACGACGTCTACATCACGGACTGGCATAACCCGCGCGACATTCCCGTCGACCAGGGCAGGTTCGGTCTCGACGAATACACCGACCACCTCATCGACTTCCTCGGCAAGCTTGGTCCCCGCCCACATATGGTTGCGATCTGCCAGCCCTCGGTGTCAGCGCTGGTGGCCGCCGCAATCATGTGCGAGGACAACCATCCCTCGCGACCGGCCACGCTGACGTTGATGGCGGGACCGATCGACACGCGCATCGCCCCGACCAGGGTCAACGAATTGGCCAAGGCCAAGCCGCTGAAGTGGTTCGAAGACAACCTGATCAACTATGTTCCGCTGCAATGCAAGGGCGCGTTGCGCAAGGTCTATCCCGGCTTCGTCCAGCTCGCCGCCTTCGTTTCAATGAATCTCGAGCGCCACATCAACCAGCATCTGGCCCTGCACAATCACCTTGTCAAAGGCGAGAAGGAGAAGGCTGAAGCCATCAAGACCTTCTATGACGAATATTTCGCAGTCATGGACCTCACCGCCGAGTTTTATATCGAGACCGTGCGGGACGTGTTTCAGGAACATCTGCTGGCGAAAGGAAAAATGAACTTCCGCGGCCGCCCGGTGAACCCTGCCGCGATCAAGCGTACCGGCCTGATGACGGTGGAGGGCGAGAAGGACGACATCTGTTCGGTCGGGCAGACGCTCGCCGCCCAGGAGCTCTGCACCGGCGTGCGCGCTTATCGCCGAGTGCATCACATGCAGGCCGGGGTCGGCCACTACGGCGTGTTCAGCGGCAAGAAGTGGAACAATGAAATCTACCCGTTGCTGCGGGATTTCATCCACGTAAATTCGTGAGGCTGCGACCAGTGGCCCTGCCCTAGTTGGGTAACGAACGTCAAATCCGCTCCACTAGCCGCGGCATGATTTGGGCGATAGGCTTCTTCACAACAAAGAAGCGACCCACGCGTGTCGCCGCGGGGGAGACGACCATGAGACGATCGTCCGCCATCGTTCGCGCCCTGGTGCTGGGCCTGACCAGCACCCTGTTTCTTGCCGCAAGCGCGAACGCCACCGAGGTGAGAGTGATGATATCGGGCGGATTGACCCCTGCCTTCAATGCGCTGGTGCCGGAATATGAGCGTCAAACCGGCAACAAGGTGCTGGTCGCCTACGGCCCCTCGATGGGCACGACCATCAACGCGATCCCGGTCCGCCTCGAGCGCGGAGAGCCCGTCGATGTTCTGATCATGGTCGGCTATGCGCTCGGCGACCTCGTCGATAAGGGCAAGGTCATCGCCGAGAGTCGCGTCGATCTTGCCAACGGACCGATCGGAGTTGCCGTCAAGGCCGGCGCGACGAAGCCGGACATCGGCTCGGCCGATGCGCTCAGGCGTACCCTGCTCGCGGCAAAATCCGTCGCCTATTCCGATAGCGCCAGCGGCGTCTATATCTCGACCGAAATGTTCAGGAAGCTCGGCATCGAAGAGGCGATGAAGGAGAAGGCGAAAAAGATTCCGGCGACGCCGGTCGGCGAGATCGTGGCAAAGGGCGAAGCCGAAATCGGTTTCCAGCAGATCGCTGAATTGAAACCGGTCGCCGGTATCGACATTGTCGGTCCGTTGCCAGCCGATTTGCAGAAGATCACGGTGTTTTCAGCCGGTGTTGCTACCGTCGCGAAGGAGCCCGAAGCGGGCCGGGCGCTGATCAGGTTTCTGACCTCGCCCGCCGCCTCGGCCGAAGTCGTCAGGAGCGGCATGGAGCCGATACCGCCGCACGCGACAAACTAGGGCGAAGCCTCTGCACCGAATTTCGGCCTACTGCGTGCGGATCGGGGCGTCCTTCAAGCCATTGCCGTCATAGGCCTTGCGCAGCTCGCCATTGGTCGTCGCATCCGTCATGAATTTGGTTACGAAGGCCAGTGACAGCGGATGGTTGAGTGGCACCGCAACTGCGGTGACGGTTTTCTTGAAGGTTTCATCCAGCACTCTGGTGCCCGGGATCTTGCTTGCCAGGGCGTTGAGCTGGTCACGCGAGAGTGCGAACGCATCCACCTGGCCGCCTTTCAGGAGATTGAAGATTTCGTCATAGGTCTGGTAGCCCACGACCTTGGCATTCTTCAGATGTGCCTGCGCTCCACGCATCGTCGTGGTGTTATTGACCGCCGCGACCTTGACGCCCGGCTGATCGAGCGTTGCAAAATTCGAGATCGGCGATCCCGCCTTGATGATGTAAGTCGCATCCGCAACCTCGTAGACCGGGCCGAATGACATTTTTGTATCGCGCTCCGCATCCCTTGGCAGGAATGTGACATCCCAAGCGCCCTTCGAGGCGGCGTCGGTGATCTGACCCGAGTTCTGGAAGGGCACGTATTCGACCGGCAGCCCGAGCTGCGCCGCCATTTCCTTACCCAGATCGACCGGCACGCCGGCATAGCCGCCGCTTGCAGTCTCCATCGACCAAAAGGCGCCTCCAGCCGCGCTGATCCCGATCGCGACGCGCAACTTGCCGGTCGGCGCAATTTGCGACCGCAGCTCGTCGGCACGTGCCTTGCCAGCAAGAAGCGCTGCAAAACAGAGCAACAGGACAACGCACTGGACAGCCCGCACCGACATCGAATTTCCTTCCCCGTTTCCTGACTTGCGCCATTGTGGGCGATCGCATCCATCGTTGAAAGTCACAATTGCTCCAACCGCTTTCAGGTTTCACTGCATGTGGAATGTTGCTATCTAGATTTGGAAGGCCTGCTCTTGAAGCTCCAAAACATGGAACACCGCAATGAGGCCTGCGCGTCCGCCACGTTCGAAATCGCTTTGGAGCGGGCGCCTGAAGCCTATCGCCTGCGCCGCCATTCCGCCCCTGGCGTTCCTCGCGCTTGCAGGCTGCGAGCAAAACACCTACGTTCCGCCGCCGCCGCCCAAGGTCGAGGTCGCCGTTCCCCTGCAGCGGCCCATCACGCGCTATCTCGAAGCTACCGGCAACACCGCGCCGATCAAGTCGGTCGACCTGGTGGCCCGGGTTCAGGGCTTTCTCGAGTCGATCAACTACAAGGATGGTACCTTCGTGAAGGAAGGCACCACCCTGTTCACCATCGAACCCGAAACCTATAAATTGAAACTCGATCAGGCGCAGGCCGCGGAAGCCGGCGCGCAGGCCTCGCTCCGCCAGGCCGAACTCGATTTCAGGCGGCAGAGCGACCTGGTCGCCCGCCAGGCTGTTTCACAGGCGATACTGGACACCTCCACCTCGAACCGGGACAACGCGCAAGCCAACCTGCAGCAGGCGCAGGCCAATACCAGGATTGCCGAGGTCAACTACGGCTACACCAAGGTCGCCGCTCCGTTCGACGGCTTCGTCACCGCGCATCTGATTTCGGTCGGCGAACTGGTCGGCGCGGCATCGCCAACCCAGCTCGCAAGCATCGTCGCGCTCGATCCGATCTATGTGAATTTCAACGTCAACGAGCAGGACGTGCTGCGCATCAGGGCGGAAGCCGCGCGGCGCGGGGTTTCGGTTGCCGAGCTGCGCCAGCTTCCGGTGGAAGTCGGGCTGCAGAACGAGGAGAGCTATCCGCACCAGGGCAAGCTCGATTACCTCGCGCCCACGATCAACCAGACGACCGGGACGCTGCCGGTGCGCGGCATCCTGCCAAATCCCGATCGCACGCTGCTGCCCGGCGCTTTCGTCCGTGTCCGCGTCCCCTACGAGCAACAGAGCAACGCATTGCTGGTGCCCGACACCGCGCTCGGCGCCGATCAGGGCGGCCGCTACGTGCTGGTGGTGAACACGGACAACGTGGTCGAGCAGCGCAAGGTGCAGGCCGGTCAGGTCGAGGGCGCCTTGCGCGTGATCGAAGACGGATTGAAGACGGATGACCGTGTCGTGATCGCGGGCCTGCTGCGCGCGGTCCCCGGCCAGAAAGTCGATCCGCAGTTGCAGCAGATCGAGCAGCCCGCGCTGTCTGCCAAATAGGGCCGGCCCATGATCTCCAAATTCTTCATCGAGCGGCCCGTTCTCTCCAACGTGATCGCCATGCTGATGATACTGATCGGCGCCGTGGCGCTGCTCGAGCTTGCGATCGCGCAATATCCCGACGTGGTGCCGCCGACCGTGCAGGTTACCACACGCTATCCCGGTGCCAGCGCAAAGACCGTGGTCGATACGGTGGCGCTTCCGATCGAGCAGCAGGTCAACGGCGTCGAGGACATGCTGTACATGCAGTCCTACAGCGGCGCCGATGGCACCTATACCCTGACGGTAACCTTCAAGATCGGCACCGACCTCAACTTCGCGCAGGTCCTGGTGCAAAACCGCGTCTCCAGCGCGCTCGCACAATTGCCGCAGGCGGTGCAGAACCAGGGCGTCACGGTGCAAAAGAGATCGACATCGATCCTGCTGTTTGTGACGCTGACATCCCCCGACGCCAGCTATGACAGCCTCTATCTCAGCAACTACGCCACCCTTAATCTGAAGGACGAGCTGGCGCGGCTGCCCGGCGTCGGCAACGTCACCGTGTTCGGCGCCGGGCAATATTCGATGCGGATCTGGCTTGACCCCAACAAGCTTCAGGTTCGCAACCTGGTACCCCAGGACGTCGTGCAGGCAATCCAGCAGCAGAGCCAACAGGTCACCTCCGGCCAGGTCGGCAGTCCCCCGACGCCGCCCGGCCAGGCTTTCCAATATACGCTCAACGTCGCCGGCCGGCTCGATGACGCGAGCCAGTTCCAGGACATCATCGTCAAGACCGGTAGCAACGGCGACATCACGCGCGTGCGCGACGTAGGCTCGGTCGAACTTGGCGCCCAGACCTACAGCCAGGTGTTCTCGCTCAACAACCAGCCGGCGACCGGCATCGGCGTGTTCCAGTCACCCGGTGCCAATGCGCTTCAAGTGGAACAGGCGGTCGAGAAGAAGATGGCCGAGCTCGCCCGCGCCTTCCCGCAGGGCATCAAGTACGACACCCCATTCGATACGACGAAATTCGTCACCGCCTCGATCCATGAAGTCTACAAGACGCTGATCGAGGCCGGATTGCTGGTGCTGGCCGTGATCCTGGTATTCCTCCAGGACTGGCGCGCGATGCTTGTGCCGGCGACCACGGTGCCCGTCACCATCATCGGCGCGTTTGCGGCGATGGCGGCACTTGGTTTTACGATCAACCTGTCGACGCTGTTTGCGATCGTGCTGGCCATCGGCATCGTGGTGGACGACGCCATCGTCGTGGTCGAGGGCGCAGCCCACAACATCGAGCAGGGGATGTCCGGCCATGATGCCGCGATCAAGGCAATGGACCAGCTGTTCGGACCGATCATCGGCATCACGCTGGTGTTGATCTCGGTATTCCTGCCGGCGGCGTTTTTGCCGGGATTGACCGGGCGCATGTATGCGCAATTTGCCCTCGTGATTGCAGCCACCGCGCTTTTGTCCGCCGTCAACGCGGCAACGCTGAAGCCGACGCAATGCGCGCTGTGGCTGCGTCCGCCTGTGCCGCTCGAACGGCGCAACTGGTTCTACCGCGGCTTCAATGGCGTCTATACCCGGCTCGAGAACGGCTATGCGCGGCTGATCGGCGTGCTCGCACGGAATGCGATAGCCTCCGTGATCGTGGCGCTGATCCTGATCGCAATCGGCGGCTACGGGCTGTCGCGGGTGCCGACCGGTTTCCTGCCAATCGAGGACCAGGGCTACCTGATCGCCGCCGTACAATTGCCCGATGGTGCCGCGCTCGACCGCACCCAAACGGTTCTCGACAGGGTCAGCGAGATCGCGGGAAAAACGCCAGGCGTCGCCCAGGTCATCACCATTGCCGGCATCTCCGCGCTCGACAACAGCGCAAGTCTCGCCAATGCCGGTGTCGCCTACATCATTCTCAAGGATTGGGATTCGCGCGGACCCGGCGAAGACCTGCGCTCGCTGGTCTATGGACTGAACGACAAGCTCTCGACCATCCTCGAAGCGCGCACCCTGGTGTTGCCGCCGCCACCAATTCAGGGCATCGGCAACGCGGCGGGTTTTGCGATGCAGATCGAGCTGCGCGATGGTAACACCGATTTCGCCAAGCTGCAGGCGATCACCAGCGCTGTCGTTGCCGCCGCCCAGAGCCAGAGCGCGCTGCAGCGTGTGCAATCGCCATTCCGCGCAACGGTGCCGCAGATCGACGTCGAGGTGGACCGCATCAAGACCCAGACGCTGCACGTCACCACCGATGCGGTCTTCTCGGCGCTTTCCTCCTATCTCGGCTCGACCTACGTCAACCAGTTCAACAAGTTCGGCCGCGTGTTCCAGGTGTACGCGCAAGGCGATGCGCAATTCCGCCTGTCGCTACGCGACCTCGCCAACATGACGGTGCGCAACCAGAACGGCGACATGATTCCGATCGGCACCCTGGTCAAGGTCACGCCGTCGGTCGGCCCGTCGCTGATCAGTCAATACAACCTCTATCCTTCCTCGACGGTCGTCGGCCTGCCGGCGCAGGGCTACAGCTCCGGCCAGTCGCTGAGCCTGATGGAGCAGATTGCCGACAAGACGCTGCCGAAGGGCACCGGCTATGACTGGACGGCGATGTCGTACCAGGAAAAGGCGGTCGCCGGTCAGATCTATTACACGTTCGGCCTTGCCATACTGCTCGTCTATCTCGTGCTCGCCGGACAATATGAAAGCTGGTACGCGCCGATCTCGGTGATCCTGGCCGTGCCGCTGTCGCTGCTCGGCCCGACCATCGTGCTGGAGGGACTGAAGATCGACAACAACCTCTATGTCCAGATCGGGCTGATTCTCCTGATCGCGTTGTCGGCCAAGAACGCGATCCTGATTGTCGAGGTGGCGCTTGAGCTCCACGGCCGCGAGGGCAAGCCGCTGGTTGAAGCCGCGGTCGAAGCAGGCCGTGCCCGCTTCCGCCCGATCCTGATGACGTCGTTTGCCTTCATCCTCGGCGTCGTCCCTCTGGTGCTCGCCTCCGGCGCCGGCGCCAGTGCACGCAAATCGATCGGCATCACGGTGTTTTCGGGAATGCTGGCTTCGACCTGCCTTGCCGTGTTGTTCGTGCCGGCTTTCTTCGTCGTGGTGCAGCGCTTCGAGAACTGGCGGGCCGAACGCAAGCGAGCCGCTTCTGCCGGAAGCATTGCGCAGGCGGGGCCATAACCGACGGACAGGCTTGATTGTGGCCGTATTCGCCATAAATCTATGCCAATTCATGACGTCACGCGATTCGACCGAACAAGCCGGATGCCATGGCTAACGCCTTTTTTTCCGAGTTGCTTTCGACCATTTCCGAGCGCGGCCGCAGCCTGCTACGCCGCGGCCGGCCGTCGATGGACGGGCAGGACGCGGACGGGCTGATCGAACTCTGCGAGGCGCTGCTGTCGGGACGCGGTGAAGCTTCGGGCACGGCGATGGCGCGCGAGGTTCTCGATCACTATCACGACCTCGACGATGAGGCCCGCCTTTCCTTTTTCAAGAAACTGGTGCGCGATTTCGGTCCGGACCGCGACAAGCTTGCCAAGGCCATCGAGGCGTGGCGTGCGCAGGGAAATGACGCCGATGCGAACGGTCTGCACTCTGCCTCCGAGCCGCGTCGCCAGGAATTGATTCGCCGGTTAAACCGCGCGCCGGGCGGTACCGGCGAGCTGGTGGAGATGCGCTCCGATCTCCTGAGGCTTTTGGACGACAACAAGGACCTCGCCGCACTCGATCACGACGTCGTGCATCTACTTGGTTCATGGTTCAACAGGGGGTTTCTCGTGCTGCGCAGGATCGACTGGTCGACGCCGGCAAACATCCTCGAGCAGATCATTCGCTATGAGGCGGTGCACGAGATCAGCGACTGGGACGACCTGCGCCGGCGTATCGATCCGGTCGACCGCCGCTGCTACGCCTTTTTTCATCCGGCACTTCCCGACGCGCCGCTGATCTTCGTCGAGGTGGCGCTCACCGAGACTATACCGACGGCGATCGCGCCGCTGCTTGCGGTTGACCGCCGGCCGGTCCCGATCGAGCGCGCCCGCACGGCCGTGTTCTATTCGATCTCCAACACCCAGCGCGGGCTCGGCGGCATCTCCTTCGGCAACTTCCTGATCAAGCAGGTGGTCGAGGAGCTGCGCCGCGAATTGCCGAAGCTCGATAACTTCGTGACACTGTCGCCCGTGCCCGGCTTCATGCCCTGGCTGAAGCAGGAAGAGGACGTGCTGCTGTCCGAGGAGGACCGCACGCTGCTCGCCCATCTCGACGATCCCAAATGGTTCGAGAACGAGGAGCTTGCCGCGCAACTGCGCGCGGTGCTCGAGCCGCTCGCCGCCTATTATTTCCTGAAGGCCCGCAACGCCAAGGGGCGCGTGATCGATTCTGTGGCTCGCTTCCACCTCGGCAATGGCGCGCGGCTCGAGCGCATCGACTGGCTCGGAGACCTCTCGCCGAAAGGCATGCGCGAGTCGGCCGGTATCATGGTCAACTATCTCTACCGCCTCGACGACATCGAGGAAAATCACGAGGCCTACGCCAACACGGGCGAGGTCGTCGCCTCCAATAGCGTGAAGAAGCTCTTGAAGAACAGCGAGGGCCGCAGGCTCCTGGACATGCGGACGTCGTAGGCCTCCCCTCTCTCCCCGCGTGCGGGGTCATTTTTCTTCGTCATGGCCGGGCTTGTCCCGGCCATCCACGTTCTGTTCCCTCCACGAAGAAGAGGAGACGTGGATGCCCGGGACAAGCCCGGGCATGACGACGGAGCAAGCAAGAGGACTTGTTCAAGATTTCAAACAGCCTGGGGAACACGCCTTCGCGTTCTCGCAAGCGCTTTGCGCCCCGAGCTTTGCTGAGCGATGTCCCTCAAAAAGAAAGAGGGCGCAGGGAATGCCGGATGCCTGGTGCACCCGCAGCCTCGCGTGGAAATGAAAGAAACCACACGAGCGTAGTCACCACAGGTACGCCGAAACGATCCGGCATTCCCCGCGCGATGGTTTTACGGTTTCCTGCGCGCTCTCCCCGGAGACCTGGCTTTTTTGCCTCCGTCATCGGCGCGATGCAAAGCATCGTTGCCAACTTGACACCTGCCTTGGTGTGTCAGGACCACACGACTTCGCCGTCCGCGCTGATGTCGTTCGTCTGACGACACCTTCGCGTCCATCGCATCCCGCGCTCAACGTCCGTGACGATCGCGAGGCGCCCCTCCTGTGGAGCGCGGGACGGCGCGAGATGCCACTGATTTGGGGCAACCGGCAATGACATCGGGTTGCGGCGGATTGGCGC
>Ga0306926_10000757_pt1 | contig 30959 bp, 28 predicted proteins | sample flu12Cox44000178_FD_203759 | JGI IMG/M metagenome (GOLD analysis project Ga0306926, IMG submission 203759) | Lab enrichment of tropical soil microbial communities from Luquillo Experimental Forest, Puerto Rico - flux8day.12C.oxic.44.000.178 (v2)... | ecosystem: Environmental > Terrestrial >...
TGCAGATCCCGGCTTTCCTGTGCCGCCAGACCGATTTGCTCACCACCGCAGCGAAAACCGGCCGCGTGATCAATGTGAAAAAGGGACAGTTCCTGGCTCCCTGGGATATGGCCAATGTCGTCGCCAAGCTCACCGCGGCCGGCAATCGAGACGTGCTCGTGACGGAGCGCGGCGCCTCGTTCGGCTACAACATGCTGGTCTCGGACATGCGGGCACTGCCGATCCTCGAACGCAGCACCGGGGCGCCGGTCATTTTCGATGCCACCCATTCGGTCCAGCAGCCGGGCGGGCGAGGCACGTCCTCGGGGGGAGAACGGGAATTCGTCAGCGTGCTCGCGCGCGCGGCGGTCGCAGTCGGCGTTGCCGGCATTTTCATCGAGACCCATCAGGATCCCGACCAGGCGCCCTCCGATGGACCCAATATGATCCCGCTCAAGGACATGGACGGTCTGCTGCGCCGGCTCATTGCATTCGACCGGCTCGCCAAGATTGCGAGCCCGGCCGCTCTGCAAGCAACCTGATCCGGGCTCCTATCCGCGTCCGCGATAATGCCCCACACCGGGATCCGGCAGCCACACACCCGCCGGCAGCCGGCCGCTCTGCCAGAAGACATCGATCGGAATCCCTCCGCGCGGAAACCAGTATCCGCCGATGCGAAGGAATTTCGGCGCAAGCAGCGCGACCAGCCGCTTGCCGATCGCGACCGTGCAGTCCTCATGAAAGCCGCCGACATTGCGAAAGCTGCCAAGGTAACGTTTGAGTGACTTCGATTCAACGAGCCACTTCGCAGGCACGTAGTCGATCACCAGATGCGCGAAATCCGGTTGGCCCGTGACCGGGCAAAGCGTGGTGAACTCGGGGACCGTGAAACGCGCCGCATAGGCGGTATCGGCATGTGGATTGCTGACGCGCTCGAGCTTGGCCTCTGATGGAGATGCGGGGAGACGGCTCTTGCGCCCGAGCTGCTGCAGGGGACGCGCGATGCGGGACATTGTTTTCCGCTCCACCCGGGCTCGGGCTTGTTGACTCAGCAAGACTTGCCGGAGCTCGACATCATAAGCTGGTCCAAAACAGATATATATCAAGTTGGATATATCCGACTTGGGCTGAGGAATCATATCCGGTGCGACACCTCGCACCGGCCGACATGACTGTCAGCTCGCATAAACCATTGCCGATCGTGCGCAAGGGTTTTGCGCGAGCGTGTTTAGATTGTCGTCACCTATCGCGGATATTTTGGCCACACCGAGCAGGTCCCGGCCATGCCGATCATCGCCCTTGTTTTGAGCACGCTGGCATTCTGGATGTTCTACTGGTTCGTCCGCATGGGCGGGGTCGACCATATCCGGGCATCCTCCGAAAAACGCAAGGAAGAAGCCCGCCGAGCGGCGGCACGCGAGCGGGAGCGCACCGCATGCCTGCGCGCCGTGGACGACCCGCGCGAGGCCGCAACCATATTGATGCTGCTGATAGCGAGAGTCGGGGGCGATCCGACCAAGGAGCATATCACGGCAATCGAGCGCCTCATCCGCGTGACGTTCGGTTTCGAACGGGAGCTGACAGAACGCATGACCGCGGCGCGTTTCATCGCAAGTCGCGCGGAGGGCTTTGAGCAGGCTGCGGGACTTTTTTCCGATCTGTTCAACGCGCGCCTGACGACCGGCGAACGGCAAGAGCTCGTCGGCATGCTGGAGGAAATTGCCGCGGTTGACGGGCCTTCTACGGCGCACAACGAGGCCGTCGAGCTGATCAAGCGGCGCATCGGACTGGCGAGCGCGCGCTGACGCAAGCTCTTGCGAATGACGCCGGATCGCCTACAAGCGGCGCAACGCCATTATCGCCGCGAGGTGCCCATGACCGCCATCGTCGACATCGTTGGGCGCGAGATTCTCGACAGCCGAGGCAATCCGACCGTCGAAGTCGATGTCGTGCTGGAGGAGGGCTTCCGAGGCCGTGCCGCCGTGCCGTCCGGAGCCTCCACGGGGACGCACGAAGCGGTCGAGTTGCGCGACGGCGGGAACCGCTATCTGGGAAAAGGGGTGCGCAAAGCGGTCGACGCCGTCAATGGCGAGATATTTGACGCCATTGGCGGCATGGATGCGCGAGAGCAGGTCAAGATTGACGAGACGCTGATCGCTTTGGACGGTACTGCGAACAAGGGCCGGCTCGGCGCCAATGCAATCCTGGGGGTGTCGCTTGCCGTCGCGAAAGCCGCGGCAGCGGCGCAGAAGTCGCCGCTTTACCGATATGTGGGAGGCGCCACGGCCCGGCTGCTGCCGGTTCCTATGATGAATATTCTCAATGGCGGAGTGCATGCGGACAACCCGATTGACTTTCAGGAGTTCATGGTCATGCCGGTGGGCGCAGCCTCGTTTGCGGAAGGGCTGCGTGTCGGCTCGGAGATCTTCCATACGCTGCGGGCCGCACTCAAGGCCGCCGGCCACAATACCAATGTCGGCGACGAGGGCGGCTTTGCTCCCAATCTGCCCGCAGCCAACGCAGCACTCGAGTTCCTGATCTCGGCGATCGCGAAGGCCGGTTACAACGCCGGCACCGACGTCGTTCTCGCGCTCGACTGCGCCGCGAGCGAGATGTTCAAGGATGGCAGCTATCGCTACGGCGGCGAGGGCACGACGCGCTCGCGGGAGCAGCAGGTCAGTTATCTGTCCGACCTTGCTTCGCGCTATCCCATCGTATCGATCGAGGACGGCATGGCCGAGGATGACCTGGAGGGCTGGAAGCTGCTCACGGCGGCACTCGGCAAGACATGCCAGCTGGTTGGGGACGATGTGTTCGTGACAAATGCCGCGCGGCTGTCCGCAGGCATCGAGCAAGGAATAGCCAATTCGATCCTGATCAAGGTCAACCAGATCGGCACGCTCACGGAGACACTTGCCGCCGTCGAGATGGCGCACAAGGCCGGCTACACCGCCGTGATGTCGCATCGCTCCGGCGAAACAGAGGATTCGACGATCGCCGACCTCGCGGTGGCGACGAGTTGCGGCCAGATCAAGACCGGCTCGCTGGCACGTTCGGACCGCACGGCCAAATACAATCAGCTTCTGCGCATCGAGGCGGAGCTGGGCCCGCAGGCGAAATATGCGGGGCGTGCGGCACTCAAGCGCATGCCGTCGGCATGACACCAGGGGCGGAAGCCGCGTTAAACCTCCCTTAAGCCCGCGCCGCCATCCTCGCCTGATGGTCACGAGGCATCGATTTCGCGCGCTCATCAATGCGCTTGCGCTCTACACCATTGCTGCGCTGCTGATCGGTTATTTCGGCATCAACGCCTTTACCGGCAATCATGGGCTGCGCGCGCGGCAGGACCTTGATCACGAGGTAACCCAGCTCACCGGCGAGCTTGCCGCGCTCAAAACCGAGCGGGCCACCTTGGAGCGGCGCGTCTCATTCTTGCGGCCCGAAAGCATTGATGCGGACGTGCTCGATGAGCGCGCACGCGCGCTCCTCGACTATTCCGATCCCCGCGAGCTCATCCTGCTGCGCAGGCAACCCTGATTTTTCTGCTGCGCTGCACGCGACCGGCGTCCGCTTCCGCCGCACAGGGTTTTCGGCTATTGGAGAGCGTTCGCTCAAACCGGCGAATTCTCGAGGGAAAGATGGCCGTTGCCAGCAACAGACCAGCGGCTCAGCCGGCAGCGGCGCGTCCGGCGGCAGAGCAGGCTGAGGTACCCGATTTCAACAAGGAGCAGGAGCTGCGGGCGTACCGGCAGATGCTGCTCATCCGCCGCTTCGAGGAAAAGGCCGGGCAGCTCTACGGCATGGGCCTGATTGGCGGCTTTTGCCATTTGTACATTGGGCAGGAGGCGGTCGTCGTCGGCATGCAGATGGCGATCGCGCAGGGCGACAATGTGATCACCGGCTACCGCGATCACGGTCACATGCTGGCCTGCGGCATGGACCCCAAGGGCGTAATGGCCGAGCTCACCGGCCGCCAGCATGGCTATTCCAAAGGCAAAGGCGGCTCCATGCACATGTTCTCGGTCGAGAAGGGGTTTTACGGCGGGCACGGCATCGTTGCGGCGCAGGTCCCGCTCGGCACGGGTCTCGCTTTCGCCAACCGATATCGTGCCAACGGCAGAGTATCGCTGACCTATCTGGGCGACGGCGCGGCCAATCAAGGTCAGGTGTACGAAAGCTTCAACATGGCGAGGCTGTGGAAGCTGCCCGTGATCTACATCATTGAGAACAATCAGTATGGAATGGGGACTTCGGTTGCACGCGCCTCTGCGACCACCGACCTCTACAAGCGCGGAGCTTCATTTGACATTCCCGGCCGGCGAGTCGACGGGATGGACGTGCGGGCCGTCAAGGCGGCAGGCGATCAGGCGGTCGACTGGGGTCGAAACGGCAATGGACCCACCATCCTCGAAATGCTGACGTACCGCTATCGCGGTCATTCGATGTCGGATCCTGCGAAGTACCGCAGCAAGGAGGAGGTCGACAAGGTGCGCACCGAGCATGATCCGATCGAGCAGGTGCGCAGCCGCATGCTCAAGAAGGGCTTCGCGAGCGAGGACGCGCTGAAAAAGCTCGATGCCGAGGTGCGCGCGGTCGTCAATGAGGCGGCCGAATTCGCCACCAACGATGCCGAGCCGGATCCGGCCGAGCTCTACACCGACGTCTACAAATAGCGCAGCCGCCGCCCAGGATTTGCAAGCAAGCGGATCACCAAAGAATCCATCATGCCGATTCAAGTTCTCATGCCTGCGCTCTCGCCCACTATGGAGAAGGGCAATCTCGCCAAGTGGCTCAAGCAGGAAGGCGATGCCGTCAAGTCCGGCGACGTGATTGCCGAGATCGAGACCGACAAGGCGACCATGGAGGTGGAAGCGGTCGACGAGGGAACGCTCGGCAAGATTCTGGTGCCGGAGGGCACCCATGATGTCGCAGTGAACACGCCGATTGCGATGATCCTGTCGGACGGCGAGGATGCCGCGGCGCTCAAGGAAGCGGGCTCCCCGGCGCGCCAGCAGAAAGCCGCCGAACCTGCGGCGGCGGCGCGGAGCGAGCAGGGCGCGCCGCAGGCCGCGCGCGCTCCAGCGCCGCCCAAGCCGACGCCGGCCGCGGCGCCACAGCACGCAGCACTGCCGGAGCCGGAGGTGCCGGAAGGCACCGAGACGGTGACCATGACGGTGCGCGAGGCATTGCGCGATGCCATCGCGGAGGAAATGCGCCGCGACAAGGACGTTTTTGTCATGGGCGAGGAGGTCGCCGAATATCAGGGCGCGTACAAGGTCACGCAGGGCTTGCTGCAGGAGTTCGGTCCGATGCGGGTGATCGATACGCCGATCACCGAGCACGGATTTGCAGGGCTTGGAGTCGGTGCCGCCTTTGCGGGGCTCAAGCCCATTGTCGAGTTCATGACCTTCAACTTTGCGATGCAGGCCATGGACCAGCTGATCAATTCAGCCGCGAAGACGCGTTACATGTCCGGCGGCCAGATGGGTCCGTCCATCGTCTTTCGCGGCCCCAACGGTCCGGCCGCGCGCGTCGCCGCCCAGCACAGCCAGGATTATTCATCCTGGTACTCGCATATCCCCGGACTCAAGGTGATCGCGCCGTACAGCGCGGCCGACGCCAAAGGCCTGCTGAAATCCGCCATTCGCGATCCCAACCCGGTCATTTTTCTTGAGAACGAAATCCTCTACGGCCAGAGCTTCCCCGTGCCGAAGCTTGACGACTACGTGGTGCCGATCGGCAAGAGCAAGATCGCCAGGGCCGGCAGCGACGTCACCATCGTCGCCTGGTCGATGGGCATGAGCTATGCGCTCAAGGCAGCCGATGAGCTCGCAAAGCAGCACATCAGCGCCGAGCTCATTGACCTGCGCACGCTCAAGCCGATGGATGTTGAAACCGTCATCGAGTCGGTGAAGAAGACGGGTCGCGTCGTCACGGTTGAGGAAGGCTGGCGGCAGTCGGGGGTGGGCGCCGAGCTCGCGGCCAGCATCACCGAGCAGGCTTTCGATTGGCTTGATGCGCCGGTGATGCGCGTCACCGGCAAGGACGTCCCCATGCCGTACGCGGCGAATCTCGAGAAGCTGGCATTGCCTTCAGTTGCCGAGGTTGTCGAGGCCGCGAAGGCGGTGTGCTATCGCTAGGATGCAGGCCGCGACCTCCTGCGGATGAACGCGCAATGTCGACTTTCGATCCGCTGCAAGTTCCGCCGGCCGCGCTGGAGCAGGGCGGGGTGGAGATATTGCGTGCCGCCATTGTCAAGGGCGGACTGCACGTGTCGCTGCGGCGCGCCTTCGACGATCCGGAGGCATGGGGCATGCTGATTGCCGATGTTGCGCGTCATGCCGCGCGCATCTTTGCCAGGGAAACAGGCTGGACGGAGCAGCAGGCGCTGGAGCGCGTGCGCTCGATGTTCGATGCCGAGATGGATGCGCCGACCGATCCCGGCAGCACCGCGGCGATCAGCTAGGCGATCGGGGCCCTCGTCATGGCGGTCAACATCCTCATGCCTGCGCTGTCGCCGACCATGGAGAAAGGCAATCTTGCCAAGTGGCTGAAGAAAGAAGGTGACGCAGTCAAGCCCGGTGACGTGATCGCCGAGATCGAAACCGACAAGGCGACCATGGATTACGAGGCGATCGACGAGGGCACGCTCGCGAAGATCGTGGTGCCGGAAGGCTCTCAGGACATTCCGGTCAACACGCTGATCGCGGTCCTGGCGGAGGAGGGGGAAGACGTCAGGGCGGCAGCCGCCGCCGCCGGGAAACCCGCTCCCGCCGCCCAGCCTGAGGCTTCTCCGGCAGCCAAGCCCGAGGTGGCTCTTGCGAAACCGGCCGCGACTGCGGCAGCGAAGCCCGCAGCGGTCCTCGCGCAATCGGCTCCTCCCAAGCCGCCTTCGCCACCGCCTGCCGCCGCGGCGGTGCCAAATGCGTCCGACGCCGCCCGCGCCCAAGGCGCAGGCGGCCCTGCCGGCAGCGTTCCCGGCAACCGCGTCTTCTCGTCGCCGCTTGCCCGCCGCCTCGCCCGGGAAGCAGGCATCGAGCTCGCGCGCATCCAGGGTTCCGGCCCCCACGGCCGGGTCATCGCGCGTGACGTGGAGGCGGCAAGATCCGGCAAGGGCCTTGCGCGGCCGGCACCCGCTCCTGCCTCCGCGCCGCCATCAGCCGCTCTTCCCGTTGCGGCGCCCTCGGATGAAAAAATCCGCGCGCTGTTTGCGCCCGGCAGTTACGACGTCGTTCCCCACGACAACATACGCAGGGTGATTGCGCGCCGCCTGGTCGAGGCGAAGCTCACCATCCCGCATTTCTATCTCACTCTCGACTGCAAAATCGGCACGCTCATCGGCGCGCGCGAGGAGATCAACGCCGCCGCGCCGAAGGACAAGGACGGCAAGCCGGCCTACAAGATTTCGGTCAACGACTTCGCCATCAAGGCGCTCGCGCTCGCTCTCCAGCGCGTGCCCGATGCCAACGTCACCTGGACCGAGGCAGCCATGCTCCGGCACCGGGATTCGGATATCGGGGTCGCGGTATCAATTCCCGGAGGGCTGATCACCCCCGTCGTGCGTCGAGCGCAAGCCAAGTCGCTTTCCGTGATTTCCAACGAGATGAAGGATTTTGCCGCGCGCGCGCGGGCGCGAAGGCTCAAGCCGGAGGAATACCAGGGCGGCACAAGCGCGGTCTCGAATCTGGGAATGTATGGGATCAAGGAGTTTGCCGCCGTCATCAATCCGCCGCACGCGACCATCCTTGCCGTCGGCGCCGGCGAAGAACGCGCGGTGGTGCGCAACGGCAAGATCGAAGCGCAATGGATGATGTCGGTGACGCTGTCGACCGATCATCGCGCTGTTGATGGCGCGCTCGGCGCGCAGCTGCTTGGCGCGTTCAAGGCATTGATCGAAAACCCGATGCTGATGATCGTATGACGCCTTCGCCGTCGCGGCAGCCCGCGCACAGGGAATGACGACCTTCCATTTTCAGAGAGATTGCGATGGCTGACACCAGCTTCGACATCATCGTCATCGGCTCCGGGCCGGGAGGCTATGTCACCGCCATCCGCGCCGCTCAGCTGGGCTTCAAGACCGCCATCGTCGAGCGCGACTATCTGGGCGGCATCTGTCTCAACTGGGGTTGTATTCCCACCAAGGCGCTCCTGCGCTCGGCGGAGATTTTCCACGCCATGCACCACGCCGGGGATTTCGGGCTCTCGGCCGAGAAGGTCGGTTACGACGCCGCGGCGGTCGTGAAGCGCTCGCGCGCGGTTGCGAAGCGCCTCAATGACGGCGTGGGCTTTCTCATGAAAAAGAACAAGATCGCCGTGATCTGGGGCGAGGCGGCAATCGAGGCGCCCGGCCGCATCACGGTGAAGCCCGCAAAGCGCGAGGCTCCCAAAGGCGCGCTCGGTGCCGGCTCCTATCTGGGCCGCCACATCATCATTGCAACCGGCGCCCGGCCACGCGTGCTGCCCGGGCTTGAGCCCGACCAGAAGCTGGTGTGGACGTATTTCGAGGCGATGGTGCCCGATCGGATGCCGCAATCGCTTCTGGTCATCGGGTCCGGCGCCATCGGGATCGAGTTCGCATCGTTCTACCGCACGTTCGGGTCGGAGGTGACGGTGGTCGAAGTGCTGCCGCAGATTCTTCCCGCGGAGGACGCCAACATTTCCGCGTTTGCACGCATGCAATTCGAGAAGCAGGGAATCAAGATATTCACCGGCGCCAAGGTGACCAGGCTCGACAAGAAAGCCGATAGTGTCAGCGCCACCATCGAGGACGGAAAGGGCAATGCCCGCACGCTCACCTTCGAGCGGGTCATCTCGGCCGTGGGGGTCACGGGAAACATCGAGAACCTCGGTCTCGAGAAGGTGGGGGTAAGGACCGAGCGCGGCGCGGTTGTGGTCGATGCGCTCAATCGTACGAACGTACCGGGCATTTACGCCATCGGGGATGTCGCCGGCCCGCCGCTGCTCGCGCACAAGGCCGAGCACGAGGGCGTCATTTGCGTCGAGGCGATCAAGGGCCTGCAGCCACACCCGATCGACAAGCGGCTCATCCCGGGTTGCACTTACTGCGCGCCGCAAATCGCCTCGGTAGGCCTCACCGAGCAGGCGGCGAAGGAAGAGAAGCGGGACATTCGAGTCGGCAAGTTCCGGTTCGCGGCCAACGGCAAGGCGATTGCGCTCGGCGAAGACCAGGGTCTGGTCAAGGTGATTTTCGACAAGGGGAGCGGAGCGCTGCTCGGGGCGCACATGATCGGCGCCGAAGTCACCGAGCTGATCCAGGGCTACGTGATCGCCATGAATCTTGAAACGACCGAAGAGGAGCTGATGCACACCGTGTTCCCGCATCCGACGCTGTCGGAAATGATGGGGGAAGCAGTGCTGGATGCGTATGGGCGCGCGTTGAATATCTGACATGCGAGGCCGCGGTTTCGATCGCTCGCAACCAATGCTTGGGCGATCCGGCCCGCTCTTCTTGCAAGCCCGTCGGGCGCTGCGTAGATAGAGCCTGCACAGGAACGCACCATGGCCGTCGTGCTCGACAGCACCAGCCGCCCGCGCCATCCCGAGAAAGCGCATCGGCCGGACACGCCGGCGGCAAGCAAGCCCCCCTGGATCAGGGTCAAGGCGCCGCACTCGCGCGGCTACGCCGAGACGCGCACGATTGTCCGCGCGCATGGTCTGCATACCGTATGCGAGGAGGCCGGCTGTCCCAACATAGGGGAATGCTGGGACAAGAAGCACGCGACCTTCATGGTCATGGGCGATACATGCACGCGTGCCTGCGCGTTCTGTAACGTCAAAACCGGCTTGCCGGGCGCGCTTGACTCGGCCGAGCCCGCCCGCGTTGCGCTGGCAACCTCCAAGCTCGGCTTGCGGCATGTGGTCGTCACCTCGGTCGACCGCGACGACCTCGACGACGGTGGCGCTGCGCATTTCGCCGCAATCATCCGCGCGATCAGGGCGCAATGCCCGGCGACAAGCATTGAAGTGCTCACCCCCGATTTCCTGCGCAAGGACGGCGCGGCCAGCATCGTGGTGGCGGCCCGACCCGACGTGTTCAATCACAATCTGGAAACGGTGCCCGCCAAGTATCTGGCGGTGCGCCCCGGCGCGCGTTACTACGTCTCGATTCGCTTGTTGCAGCAGGTCAAGGAGATCGACGCGACAATCTTCACCAAATCGGGCATCATGCTGGGCCTCGGCGAGCAGCGCCACGAGGTCCTGCAGGTCATGGACGATCTGCGCGCGGCCGACGTCGACTTTCTCACCATCGGGCAATACCTGCAGCCCACCCGCAAGCACCACCCGGTTGAGCGCTTCGTGCCGCCTGAGGAGTTCAAATCATACGAGACTATCGCCTATGCCAAGGGCTTTCTGATGGTATCTGCGTCGCCGCTCACGCGCTCTTCGCACCATGCGGGCGACGCCTTCGCCCGTTTAAGGGCTGCGCGTGAAGCCAGATCCGCTCGCTGACGGCGCGGACAAGGCGCGTGGCGCGAGCTGACCGAATAAAGCTGTCAATTCGGGTCGATGGATCCTGATGCCGCAGTTCTCGACCAAGCGCCGGGTGCGTCATTCGGCTGCCGAAATGTTCGACCTCGTTGCAGATGTCGAGCGCTATCCGGAGTTCGTGCCGCTTTGCCAGTCGCTCAAGGTACGAAAACGAATCGCCGGGCCGGAAGGCATTGAAGTCCTTGTTGCCGACATGACGGTTGCCTACAAATTCATGCATGAGACGTTCACCAGCCGCGTAACGCTCGATCGGCCCAGCTTGCACATCCTTGTTGAATACCTCGATGGACCCTTCAGCCGGCTCCAAAATCGATGGGTCTTTCATCCGACCGGCGCCCAGGCCAGCATCGTGGAATTCTTCATTGCTTATGAATTTCGCAGCCGCGCGCTCGGTCTCCTCATGGGAGCCATGTTCGATGTCGCTTTCCGCCGCTTTGCCGCGGCGTTCGAGCGGCGGGCTGACCAGATCTATGCGCAAAGGACCGCACAGGCATGACGCTTCACTCTTGGTCGGCAAGCTCGCGCAGCATGGCCAGTGCCTGCTCGACCGATGCACGCCGGATCTGCACTCGCCCGATGTCGCCGAATTTGCGCTCGGCATGGATCAATCGACCGCCGCGCGAGGCGGCTGCGAAATGGACGAGGCCGAGCGGCTTGCCGGCGACCGCCCCCAAGGGGCCGGCAATTCCGGTGACCGAGACTGTGAGATCAACCGGCGCGTGCGCGAGCGCGCCGGCCGCCATGGCTTGTGCGGTCTCGCGGCTCACGGCGCCATGGCTCTCGAGCATGGTCCGCGCAACGCCGAGCATGATCTCTTTTGCCTCGTTGCTGTAAGTCACGAAGCCGCGCTCGAACACGTCCGAGGAGCCTGCAACATCGGTCAATGCGGCCGCGATCAATCCGCCCGTGCACGATTCAGCCGTGGCAATCTTGAGCCGCTTTGCCCGGCAAAGCTCCAACAGCGAGCGCACCTGCCCGAGCAGCTCCGGGTCCATGCAATTGCTCCAGGCTTCAATCGCTCCAAAGCTTCAATTGCTCCAGAGCTTCAATCGCTCCAGGGCAGGCGCACGGTTGCGTTGGCGAACGCCGCCATGCCCTCGCCGCGTCCGGTGAAGCCCATCTTCTCGCTCGTCGTCGCTTTCAGGCCAACCCTTTCAACCGGCAGGCCTGCGATCCGCGCTATGCGCGTTCGCATGAGATCCCGATGCGGCCCGATGCGTGGAGCTTCGCACACCACCGTGACATCGAGGTGCGCAATGCGCCCGCCGCGCCGGCGAACCCGATCGGCGGCATAGGCGAGGAACCGATCGGATGAGACGCCGCGCCATTGCGGATCGGTCGGAGGGAAGTGAACCCCGATATCCCCTTCCGCGAGGGCACCAAGAATTGCATCAACCAGCGCATGGAGAACGACATCCGCATCGGAATGGCCGGAAAGCCCGCGGCTGTGGGGAATGCGAACCCCTCCCAGCATGACGTGGTCGCCGTCGGTGTATTGATGAACGTCAAAGCCAAAGCCGGTCCGTATGTCGCTCAGCGTTGCGAGCGCTGACGCTTCTGCGTTCGCGAAATCCTCGTCGCTGGTGAGCTTGACGTTTCCTGCATCGCCTTCAAACGCGGTGACCTTGAGACCCGCCCACTGCGCAAGCGCCGCGTCGTCGGTGAAATCCTCGCGACCCATCTTTTCGGCGCGGCGGTGGGCGTCCAGCAGGGCGGCAAATTCGAACGCCTGCGGGGTCTGCGCCCGTCGCACGAGCGTCCGGTCTATGGTCCCGGTCACAACGCCGGCCGCATCGACAGTCTTGATGGTATCCGGCACGGCAATGACCGGTATCGCGGCCAAGCTTGCACGCGCAGCCGCAATTGCGCGCGTGATCAGAGCGTCCGACACGAACGGCCGCGCCGCATCGTGCACCAGGACACGATCCGGACGCTGCGGCGCCAGCGCCTCGAGACCGGCGCGCACCGAGCCCTGCCGGGAATCGGCTCCGTTCGCCGGCGCCGACAGCCCCAGGCCTTCCACCGCGCGGTCGTAAAGTTCCCGGTCGTCGGGGTGAATCACCGGCTGGATGATGAAAATCTCGTCGTGGCGGGCAAAGGCCGCAAGCACGGTCCTGATCACGGGTTCGCCGAGGACGTGCCGGTATTGCTTGGGCAGATGTCCGCCTGCGCGATGCCCGCGTCCGGCTGCTACGACGACCGCTGCGATCTTCACACCGTCCCCTCGTCAATCTTCACCGCTTTTGCTGGCTTAGCGGCGCGCGTGGAGCACCGCAATTGAGCTTTCCCGATAGGCCCTTTCCCAATGCAGGGGATATTTTGCAGTGCAGCACTTGCACGGACGCGCAAGATGGCTAAACTCTATGCAGAAGGAGAATTCGCCTAATTGATGTGCAGGTCTGCCTAAGTGTCAAATTTCACAACTCTTTGCCGGGTGGAACCCCTCGTCGTTGGGAACGTGGTGCTGTCGAATCCGGTGATCCTCGCCCCCATGTCGGGCATCACCGACGCACCATTCCGGCGGTTGGTGGCGCGCCTGGGGGCGGGGCTGGTCGTTTCCGAGATGACCGCCAGTGCGGCGCTGGTCGAGCAGCGCCCGGATATGCGCCTGCGTGCGGACGGGCAGGGGCTTCGCGTTCACGTTGTTCAGCTCGCAGGTTGTGACCCCCGCTGGATGGGCCCGGCGGCGCATATCGCCGAGGCGGCGGGCGCCGCCATGATCGACATCAATATGGGCTGTCCGGCCCGCTACGTGACCGGCGGACAATCGGGCTCCGCGCTGATGCGCGATCTCGACCAGGCGCTGCGTCTGATCGAGGCGACGGTCAACGCGGTGTCCCTCCCGGTGACGCTCAAGATGCGGCTGGGCTGGGACGAGCGCTCAAGGAATGCCCCGCTGCTTGCCCGCCGCGCGCAGGATGCGGGCGTGCAGCTTGTGACCGTGCACGGCCGAACCCGCTGCCAGTTCTATGACGGTCGCGCCGACTGGGAAGCCGTGCGCGAGGTCAAGGCCGCCGTTTCGATTCCGGTGGTGGTGAACGGCGATATCCGCACGGGGAGGGATGCCAGCGCCGCGCTCGCGGCCTCCGGCGGCGACGCCGTCATGATCGGGCGCGCAGCGAGGGGACGCCCGTGGCTGCCCGGGCAGATCGCGCGCTTTCTTGCGCTTGGCTGCCCTGAAAATACGCCGCCGCTCATGACGCAGTTGGCGATGGTCGAGGAGCTCTACGAGGAGATGCTCACCCACCATGGCAGTGCGATCGGAAGGCGTCACGCGCGCAAGCATCTGGGCTGGGCGCTCGATGCGGCCGCGCAAACGGCGGGCGCAGCGCCGCTGCTGCTGAAGGCTCATCGCGAGGCGGTGCTGACCTCCCATGAGCCCGCAGCGGTTCGGCGCCATCTTGCCGAAGCCTATGCGGCGTTTGCCGAGGGCGCGAGGAAAGCTGCATGAACAGACCACAGCCGATGACGACGCTTCCATCCGGCACATCGGACGCCATTCTCGATGCGTTGCCGCACCCGGTCATCATGGTCACCGCCGACGGACGGGTTGCCAATGCCAATGCGGCCGCGGAATCGTTTTTTGACGCTTCCCTGCCGCTCTTGCGACGCCACGTGCTGCGCGAGCTGGTCCCGTTCGGCAGCCCGCTTCTTGCGCTCATCGAGCAGGTGCGCGCACGCGGCGCCGCGGTGAACGAATACAAGGTCGATCTCGGCACGCCGCGCAATCCGGGCGAGCGACTGGTCGATCTTCACGTCGCGCCGCTTCCGGAGCGCGCAGATCATGTGGTCGTGATGCTGCAGGAGCGCACGATCGCCGACAAGATGGATCGTCAGCTTACCCATCGCGGCGCGGCGCGTTCGGTGATCGCGCTCGCTGCCATGCTCGCCCATGAGATCAAGAATCCGCTCTCCGGTATCCGCGGAGCCGCGCAGCTGCTCGAGCAATCGGTCGGCGACGACGACCGCGGCTTGACGCGGCTGATCTGCGAGGAGGCCGATCGCATCGTGAAGCTCGTCGATCGGATGGAAGTGTTTACCGACGATCGACCGGTCGAGCGCGAGGCGGTCAACATTCATGTCGTGCTCGAGCACGTCAAGCGGCTCACCCATTCGGGCTTTGCGAGGCATATCAAGTTCGTCGAGGACTATGATCCTTCGCTGCCGCCGGTGCTCGCCAATCGTGACCAGCTTATCCAGGTCTTTCTCAACCTCGTGAAAAATGCCGCGGAGGCGATCGGAGAGACCGCCGGCGACGGAGAAATCTCGTTGTCAACCGCATTCCGCCCCGGGGTGCGGCTGTCCCTTGCCGGCAGCAAGACGCGCGTCTCGTTGCCGCTCGAGTTCTGCGTCAGGGACAATGGGCCGGGCGTGCCCGAGGACCTGCTGCCGCACCTGTTTGACCCGTTCGTGACCACGAAGCCCTCCGGATCCGGCCTTGGGCTCGCGCTGGCGGCGAAGATCATCGGTGATCACGGCGGCATCATCGAATGCGAGTCGCAGCCGCGGCGCACGGTCTTCCGAGTGCTCATGCCGATGTTCGCGGGTGACATCTCCAAGCGGCATTCCAGCTAGAGAGGGGAGCAGCGATGCCTGCCGGAAACATTCTGGTCGCCGACGACGATGCGGCAATCCGCACCGTGCTCAACCAGGCGTTGTCGCGGGCGGGTTACGAAGTGCGCTCGACCAGCAATGCCGCGACCCTGTGGCGCTGGGTCAGCCAGGGCGAAGGCGACCTCGTCATTACCGATGTCGTGATGCCCGACGAGAATGCGTTCGATCTGTTGCCGCGCATAAAGAAGATGCGCCCAGAGCTACCCGTCATCATCATGAGTGCCCAGAACACGTTCATTACGGCGGTGCGGGCGTCTGAAAAGGGAGCGTACGAATATCTGCCGAAGCCGTTCGATCTCAAGGAGTTGATCGGCATTGTGGGCCGCGCGTTGTCGGAGCCCAAGGAGCGCGCCCGTATTCCGGCAAAGTCGCAGAGCTTTGAATCCATCCCGCTCGTGGGTCGTTCGCCGGCCATGCAGGAAATCTACCGCGTGCTTGCCCGCCTCATGCAGACCGACCTCACCGTCATGATCACCGGCGAATCCGGAACCGGCAAGGAGCTGGTGGCGCGCGCGCTGCATGACTACGGCAAGCGCCGCAGCGGGCCGTTTGTGGCCATCAACATGGCGGCGATCCCGCGCGACCTGATTGAATCGGAATTGTTCGGGCACGAGAAGGGTGCGTTTACCGGCGCCAATGCGCGGAGCTCCGGACGCTTCGAGCAGGCCGAAGGGGGCACGCTCTTCCTCGACGAGATCGGCGACATGCCCATGGAGGCGCAGACGCGTCTCCTGCGTGTCCTCCAGCAGGGCGAATACACGACGGTTGGGGGACGTACCCCGATCAAGGCCAATGTGCGGATCATCGCCGCCACCAACAAGGATCTGCGCATTCTGATCCAGCAGGGGCTGTTCCGCGAGGACCTGTTCTTTCGTCTCAACGTGGTGCCGCTGCGGTTGCCGCCGTTGCGCGAGCGCAGCGAGGACGTGCCGGATTTGATCCGGCATTTCTTCGAGCTGGTCGAGCGCGAAGGGCTTCCCGCCAAGCAGCTCGATCAGGCCGCCCTCGAGCGCCTCAAGCGCCACCGCTGGCCGGGAAATGTGCGCGAGCTTGAGAACCTCGCCCGCCGGCTGGCTGCGCTCTATCCGCAGGAAACAATCGCCGCTTCCGTCATCGACGCCGAGCTGTCGCAGCCGGGCATGACCGCGGCCGAGGACGAGGCCAAATCAGACGACGGTCTTTCGTCCGCCATCGAGCGCCATCTGTCATCCTATTTCGCAAGCTTCGGCACCGAATTACCGCCCCCCGGCCTTTACCACCGCATATTGCGCGAGATCGAGCATCCGCTGCTGTCGGTGACGCTCGCAGCAACGCGCGGGAATCAAATCCGGGCCGCCGATCTGCTCGGCGTCAATCGAAATACATTGCGCAAGAAAATCCGCGATCTGGATATTCAGGTATTCCGCGGCGGCAGCTGACCACGTGAGGTGGCGCTGAATGATGTGGTGCTGATCGGCCACAGCAGCGGGTTATGTTGCCCTTGAATTGTCGTAATTCGGCAACATTGTGATATAAAAGCACCAATTCGGTTGGGGCGTCCGGACAATTTCCAGACTTCGGACGGAATAAGTACATGACCAATGTCGGCCAGGTCTCGACCGCCGAACAAGTCCCGGCCGCCGAGTCGGCGAGCGTTGCGACGGCCCCTGCGCCGGGATGGTTCGCCCGCTCGCTGGGCCTGGCCGCCGTCGCCATTGCCTTGCTCTCTGCCCTGGTCACCTTCGTCGTGCTCGCCGACCTAACTCCGATTGCGCCGACGCATGAGGTCGTGGTCACGCTGCTCGCCGGCAATGCCGTGACGGTGCTGCTGCTCACCTTGTTCATCGTGCGCGAGCTGTGGAGCATGTTCCAGGCAAGGCGCCGCGGGCGCGCCGCGGCGCGCCTGCATGTGCGCATTGTCGCGCTGTTCTCGGTCATTGCCGCGTTGCCTGCCGTGCTGGTGGCGGTCGTGGCCAGCGTGACGCTCGACCGCGGGCTTGACCGGCTGTTCTCGCGGCAGACGTATTCGTTGATCGAGAATGCGACCATCGTGGCCGATGCCTATGTGCGCGAGCTCGACCAGCTCGTTCGCGCCGACATCATCGCGCTGGCCGTCGAGCTCGCCCGCGCCAAGCCCTTGTTCGACGAGTCACGCGAGCAGTTCCATCAGTATCTCTCGGTGCAGGCCCAGATTCGCGGCCTGCCGGCGGTCTTCCTGCTCGACAAGGACCTCAACGTGATCGACCAGATCGACGCGCGCATCACGCAGTCGCTGGTCAAGCCGACGCCGGCCGTGCTGGCCGGCATCGATGATACCGAGCCGCGTGTCGAGATGGTTCTCGATGACAATTACGTCGCCGCCATCATCAAGCTGCACGATTATGCGGACACCTACCTCTATATCGCGCGGGTGCTGGACCCGCGGGTGCTCGCGCAATTGCGGGCGACGCAAGCCGGCGTTGCGCACTATGCCGACCTTGCGGCGCGCCGGATCGGCATTCAGATCGCCTTCGGGCTGATGTTCACGGTGATCGCATTGATCGTGCTGCTGTCCGCCGTCTGGATCGGGCTGAATTTCGCGAACTATCTGGTGGCGCCCATCCGCCGCCTGATCGGAGCCGCTCAGATCGTTGCGACCGGCAATCTCTTCGTCCAGGTGCCGACCCGGCGCTCCGAAGGAGACCTCGCGCAGCTCGGCCAGACCTTCAACAAGATGACGCAGGAGCTTCGCACGCAGCGTGACGACATTGTGCGCGCGCGCGATCTCATCGACAGCCGGCGACGGTTCACCGAGGCGGTGCTGGCGGGAGCGAGCGCCGGCGTCATCGGCGTGGATGCCGAAAGCTGCGTCAGCATCCTCAATCGATCCGCCGAGCGGCTGATCGGCCGAACCGAGGCGGAGGCTCTCGGCAAGCCGCTTTCCGAGATGGTGCCCGAGCTCTCCGAGCTGTTCACCACCGCGCGCGAGAGCCCGCAGCGCCTGGTGCAGGGACAGGTGACGATCAACCGCGCCGGCCGCGAGCGCAACCTCTCGGTGCGGGTGACGAGCGAGCAGTCCGGCTCGCAGGAGCGCGGCTATGTGGTGACGCTCGACGACATTACCGAGCTTGTCACCGCGCAGCGCACCTCGGCCTGGGCCGATGTCGCCCGCCGCATTGCCCACGAGATCAAGAACCCGCTCACCCCCATCCAGCTCTCGGCCGAGCGCCTGCGCCGCAAATACGCAGCCATGATCAAGGAGGACGGCGGCATCTTCCAGCAATGCACCGACACCATCGTGCGCCAGGTCGACGACATCAAGCGCATGGTGGACGAGTTCTCGCGCTTTGCCCGCATGCCGAAGCCGGTGATGGCGCAGGAGGACGTGGCCGACGCCGTGCGGCAGGTGGTGTTCCTGCAGCGTGTCGGCAACGCCGACATCGATATCGATGTGGAGATCGCCGAGGATCCGATGCTGGCGCGCTTCGACCGCCGGTTGATCTCGCAGGCGCTTACCAACATCATCAAGAATGCGACGGAAGCCATCGCCGCCGTGCCGCCCGCCGAGCTCGGCCGCGGCCGCATCCGGGTCTGCGCCGGCCGGGAAGGCGAGGACGTCGTCATCGACGTGATCGACAACGGGATCGGGCTGCCGAAGGAGAACCGGCGGCGCCTGCTCGAGCCCTACGTCACCACGCGCGAGAAGGGCACCGGGCTCGGGCTCGCAATCGTGGGACGGATACTTGAGGAACATGGCGGACGTATCGAGCTTGCCGATGCCGCAGAGAGGATCCCCGGACAACGGGGAGCCTGGATGCGGCTGCGCTTTGCGGCGGAGAGCGCGGGCTCGAACGAGGCGCAACCCGCACGTCAAGTGCAAACCCCTCAACTCGCAGCGAACGCATAGCCATGGCTGAAGACATCCTCATCGTTGACGACGAAGCAGACATCCGAGAGCTGGTATCCGGCATCCTGCAGGACGAAGGCTACATCACACGATCGGCGCGCGACAGCGACGATGCGCTTGCTCATGTCGCCAGTCGAAGGCCGAGCCTGGTCTTTCTCGATATCTGGCTGCAGGGCAGCCGGCTGGACGGGCTGCAATTGCTCGACGCGATGAAGTCGCAGCACTCCGAGCTGCCGGTGGTCATGATCTCCGGGCACGGCAATATCGAGACCGCGGTCTCCGCGATCAAGCAGGGGGCCTATGATTTCATCGAGAAGCCGTTCAAGGCCGACCGGCTGGTGCTCGTGGCGCAGCGCGCGCTCGAGACCTCCCGCCTCAAGCGGGAGGTCAAGGCGCTCAAGCAGCTGTCTCCCTCGACGCTCGTCGGCAAGTCGTCGTCGATGAATCAGCTGCGCCAGACGGTGGAAAAGATCGCCCCCACCAACAGCCGCGTTCTGATAGTCGGTCCTGCCGGCGCCGGCAAGGAGCTGGCCGCGCGCGCGATCCATGCCCATTCCGCCCGCGCAAATGGTCCTTTCATTGTCATCAACGCGGCGGCGATGATGCCGGAGCGCATGGAGGTCGAGCTGTTCGGCGTCGAGCAGCCGACCAACGGCCAGGGCCGCAAGGTCGGCGCGCTGGAAGAGTCGCACGGCGGCACGCTGTTCATCGACGAGATCGCCGACATGCCGCGGGAGACGCAGAACAAGATTCTGCGCGTGCTTGTCGAGCAGACGTTCCAGCGCGTCGGTGGCACCAACAAGGTGCAGGTCGACGTGCGCATCATCTCCTCGACCGGACGCAATATCGAGGCGGAAATCGCAGCCGGAAAGTTCCGCGAGGACCTTTACCATCGACTGTCCGTCGTTCCGATGCGGGTGCCGCCGCTGGCGGAGCGCCGCGACGACATCCCGCACCTGATTGAGTATTTCATGGAGCAGATCTCGCTGGCGACCGGCTTGCCGCGCCGCCTGATCGGGGAAGATGCCATGGCCGTGCTGCAGTCACACGATTGGCCCGGCAATGTGCGCCAGCTGCGCAACAACGTGGAGCGCCTGATGATCCTGGCCGGCGGCGATCCGGAAGCGGTCATCAACGCCGACATGCTGCCGCAGGATGTCGGATCCATGGTTCCCTCGATGCCCGGCGGGGATGGCGGGGAGCACCTCATGGGACTGCCGTTGCGCGAAGCCCGCGAGGTCTTCGAGCGCGAATATCTGGTGGCTCAGATCAGCCGGTTCGGCGGCAACATTTCGCGCACTGCCGAATTCGTCGGCATGGAGCGCTCGGCGCTGCATCGCAAGCTCAAGGCGCTCGGCATCGACTGATCACAGAGCGCCGCAAGCTCGGTCCGCTTATCCCTCCCCGAAGGGGAGGGTGGCCGACCCCCGACTTGGTCGGGGGGAGGCCGGGTGGGGGATTCTGAAACGCGACAATCTCGCGGGCCTCCCTGTGTAACCCCACCCGACCACCTCACTTCGTTCGGCGCATAGCCGACGCTTCGCGTCGGCGTCCTTAGCAGCCAAGAACGGCGGCCGAAGGCCGCCTATGCTCCCCTGAGGGGAGGTATTGTGCTTGCCGCGGCATTTCGGTCACCGCTTCGTTGAGGGGGCGGAAACGTTCGGGCAGCGAAGGGCCCGAACGCGTCGGCAAACGAAGGCGGCGCAGTATATGATACCCGAGCAAACCTCGCTCAAAGCATGGAGACCAGGATGGTTTCGACAGCATTGTCACGCATTTTTGCCGGCCTGATCGGAGCCGCGCTGCTGTTTGGCCTTGTTTTTCCGTTGCACGCCAGGGACTTCATCAAAGGCGAACGTCCGCAGCAGCGCGGCTACTCGCAGGCGGTGATCACGGAGGGCGGCAAGACCGTATGGCTTGCCGGACAGCTCGCGGTCGTGGATGACTCCGGCAAGTCGCTGGCCGGCGATCTCGACGGGCAAGTGCGACAGATCTTCAAAGGCATCAATGCCACGCTGGAAAAGGCCGGCGGCAAGCTCAGCGACATGGTGCAAATGACCGTGTTCATCACCGATGTGCGCTACGGCGATCGTCTTACGCAGCTCCGGCGGGAAATACTCGGCGACAATTTTCCCGGCAGCGCCCTCATCACCGTGACCGCCCTGGCCGTACCCGAGGCCAAAGTCGAAATTCAGGGTTACGCCGTTATCGGCGGCAAGTAACGCCACTGGCATGGAATGGCTGAACCATCCCGCAGCGCTCGGCTACCCGCCGATCCTGCGACTGCAACGTCCGTCGGACCAAGTGAGGAATGCGCTGGCGCCTGAGATGGCGCCGTTACAAAAAACCCCAGCCTTGTTGAGGCTGGGGCCATGCCCTCGATAGCAAACCTATGCCAAGTGCCACAAACATCAGGCAGTGCCTTCGCCGCGCTCATTTTCGGGTACCTGCCTGTCGAGTGCCCTTTTGACAAATTCGACGGAATCAATTGCCGCCCCAAGTTGGGTGCGAAACTGCTCAATCGATTCTTTCATCGGCGCCGGCAGGTCTCCCCAAAAGTCAATGACCTGACTCATCGCCTCTTCGACGGTTCGCAGCATTTGCTCTATCGCAATTTCACGGTAGGTGCTCGCCATAGTGCTGTCGCCTCTTCTCCGGTACCGATGAGTGTCGGTCGTTCGATCAGTGGTATTCCAAGGCTGCGAGTGCCAACTTTCTGCTAACGCTTGAAAAAATTGTTCCAAACCCGGTGCAATTGGGCGATCGCCGGCTCGAGCGGGGGGACAAACAGCCGTTCGCCATCACGTCGCACGAGCCCAAAACGATTGAGCGTCTCGAGCGCATGGGCAATGTTGAAGTCAAGGCTGACCCCGAAACTTTTTGCGAGCCATGCCTCGATCCGCGCCGCGATTTCGCCTGCCGTTGGCGTCGGTTCTGCCCTGTTGATGAAATGGTATGCGAGCGCTGCTTCCTTGCTTCCCTGATCCTCGGCAGTGGCGATCAGGTAATCGAAAATGCCGGAATTATTGTTGACGTTGCGGAAGTAGATATTTTCTGCGAGCTCCATGTGGTACTTCAGGGTTTGATGCTGATATTTCAGCCATTGCCGTACCGCGAAGCCGCCGAGCGCCACGATTCCCATCAAGGCGGCGAGTGCCGTTTTCATGTCTGCGTCCGCAACCGACCCGGATCCGCCGAAGTAAATTCCCGCCACCAGGAACAGGACGGAGATCGTGGCGTAGAGCTTGAGCAGGATGGGAATGCCCCCGGCAATCGCCGGCACGCCGAGAAAGGCCTTGTCGAAATTGCTCATGACGACGCGCGCATTGGGAAACAGCGCGTAGAGATCGCCGCAGGCAATGTTGCGAAAATATTTCAGCAGCACCGAGCCGGGGACGATCTTGCGGCGCTTCAAGATACGCAATTCACGGCGTGAGCCGATTTCAGCCCGGGTCTTCATCGCCACCAGAAGCACGATGTCGTCGAATACCTCGATCTCGACTTCGCGCTGCCGCAGGCCGAACCACTCGCTGACCTCGAGCTGCTCGACATGGTGGCCGCGCTTGTAAAAGCGCACCTCGCGGAAATCGTCGTGCTCCGCCTTGACTTCGACCGGTACTGTGCGTTTGCGGTGGGCATCTGCAACGTCCTCGTGCGGCAGCTCTTCGAAATTTGCATCTTTGAGAACCTTGTCCAGAGATCGAATGAGGTCGTCATAGGCGAATTCACTCTTTGCCCGGTCGGCCGCGGCGTGGCCTGCAACCTCAGGATCGAAATAGTAATAATCATCGCGCAGCCGATCGAGCGTCTCGGAATATTCGTAGTGAACGATCGTGCGCAGCGTGCGCGCAAAACGCCAAAAAAGCTCGCGTTGCGCGGGGTCCGCCAGGTCGCCCTGTTTTATCAGGGCGCTGAAAAGATCTTCCTTGCGGACCGGGATGAATTGATCGGCCCTCGTGCTCTCGGCCGGTTTTGAAAATTTCGCCGTCGTATGCATCGGGCGGCCCCTGTGCCGCGATCGGAATTATGCCAAAGCATATACGGTCCGGGCATCCGCGGTGAAGGCTTGATCGCCTAGTCGCGCGCGCGTTGACGGAATGCCCAGGCCGAGTACCTTCGCCGTCTTGAGATTGATGGCCAGCCCGTATTCGAATCTGACGCCAGGCCTATCCAAACCCGGCTGATTGGGGAGATGAGATGTCAAGCGAACAATCCGCCGGATATCTGCCGGGCGATCCGCGCTATGGTTTGCAGGGTGAGGCGCTCAAGGACTACTACCGCAACAAGCCGGCGCAGTGGGCGATCTACTGCTGGGACGAGCCGGGGATGGCGGCCGTCCGGCGCACCCTGGCGGCAGAGCAGAGCAGCTACGTCGAAAATTTCGGTGAGCGCGTCATCGGCTACGGCCATTTTGTCTCCGACGACGGCAGCGACACGCTCGGCACATCCTTTTTCATGCAGCTCGACGAGCGCGCGGTGGTGGACAAGTTCGTCACCGACGAGCCGATGAACAAGGCCGGCGTTTACCGGTGCCTCGAAATCCACCGCTGGTCGAACAGTTTCCAGAAGCGTGCCGCGGACTACGCACGAAAGGGCCTGCAGCAGTTCCTGTGCACGGGACCCAAGACCGGCACGCCGGAGTTCTTCCGCGAGCATCTGCACGCGCACGAATCATACTTCGCATCGTATGGCGACAGCTTCATCTTCCGCGGGCCGATCCGCTCGGCGGATGGTGCAGACAATATCGGCACGGCATTGCTGATCGAATTGCCGAACCGCGCGGCTGCGGACAGGTTCTGGAACGAGGAGCCGTTTGCCAGGAACGGCGGATATCAGGGGGACGTGCGGATCACCCGGTGGGTGTTTGGGGATTGACGCCCGTTGCCGACCCACGTTGACGTCCGCTGTCGAACATCTCACTCGATGGTCTCGTCCACGATCGCAAGCAAGCCCGGCGGGATGACAAACCCGAACCGCCTGGCGGCCTTCATATTGATCACAAACTCAAATGCCGTCGGTGCCTCAATCGGCAGCTCGCTTGGCCTGGTTCCTTTGAGAATGCGACCGGCATAGCCCCCGGCTACACGGTATGCGGATACGAGGCTTGGCCCGTAGCTCATCAGGCCGCCGGCGTCCACGAATTCGCGGAAAGGATACATTACCGGCAACTTGTTGCTGTCGGCGAGCGCCACGAGCGTGTTGCGGCGGGCCATGAACAAAGAATCGGCGCTGATCAGCAGGGCGTGAATTCCCTGCTGAGCCGCCGAGGCGAATACGGCCTCGAGCTCCTTTTCGGATCCTGCTTTCAACACCGCAAACGGCCGCCCGGCCCGCTTGGCAGCATCGACGATGTTCTCGGGTTCCAAGTCCGAGCTTGTGGATCCCGGATTTACGACTATGGCCACTTTCTGGATACCGGGATCAAGGTCGTACAACAAGCTCAGACGCTTTGGTCCCAGCTCGCTCGCGATGATCGAAGTCCCGGTGAGATTCCCTCCGGGTCTGTTGAAGCTTTCCACGAGGCCGACCTTCACGGGGTCAAAGCCCAGCACGGTCACGATGGGAATGGTGCTGGTTGCCTTTTTCGCCGCTCGGGCGGAGGGGAGGCCGCCCGTTGCCGCGACCAGCTCGACCGGAGTCGCGACCAACTGCGCCGCCAGTGAGTCGAGCTCGTCGAAATGCCCTTCTGCCCAACGGTAAATCATCGATACATTTCGCCCTTCGATGAAACCCGCTTCGCTCAAGCCCTGCTGAAAAGCGCTGAGGAACTTGGCGAACGCCCGCGGCGAGCCGCTGCTGAGGAAGCCGACCAGCGGGAGTGCCGGTTGCTGAGCGCGTGTGGCGAGCGGCCAGGCAGCCGCCGCGCCGCCCAGCAGTGTAATGAATTCGCGCCGTTCCAATTGTCTGAAGCGCATTCGGTCCCCCGCAGCCGGGGCTAGACTGCAGCATATTAGCGCGGATCCGTCGGTGGGTGTATCCAACGATCGTGCGACGGCGTACGCGCAAAACGCCAAAAAAGCTCGCGTTGCCCGGGGTTGGCCAGGTCGCCCTGCCTTATCAGGGCGCTGAAAAGATCTTCCTTGCGAACCGGGATGAATTGATCGGGCCTCGTGCTCTCGGCCGGGTTTGGGATTTTCACTGTTGTATGCATCTGGCGGCCCCTGTGCCGAAGCATATACGGTCGGGGCGTCTGCGGTGAAGGCTTGATCACCTCGTGGGCGCGCGCGCAGCGTTGACGGAATACCCGGGCCGAGTACCTTCGCCGTCTTGAGATTGATGGCCAGCCCGTATTCGAACCTGATGCCGGGCTTGTCCAAATCCGGCTGATTGCGGAGATGACATGTCAAGCGAACAATCCGCCGGATATCTGACCTTGTCAGTGCGGGCGGGCAGCGTAGGCAGAATAGTCTGGCGTCAACCTCCCCAAGACCGTATTCGTAGCGTGAGAACGGCGAGGTTAGCCATAGTCAGAATGATTCCGATGTCGTAATAGCCATAGCCGACCGCAGCACCCATGATGCCGACTGTCCAAATGCTTGCCGCAGTCGCGTGACCCGTGGTGAAATCACCTTGTCTGATGATTGCGCCTGCACCGATGAAACCGATGCCGGTGACAACGCCCTGAATGATATTTGCGTTCACGGCAGCATTGGGTCCGAGCACGGATATCGCGGTCTGCACTAGACCGCAGCTGGCTATGGCAACCAGGGGGAAGGTGCGTAAACCTGCGCTTTGTTCCTCGCGCGCTCGATGCCATCCGATTGGCAACGCAAGGACAAATGCAACCAGCAAATGGACGAGATGGTCGAGGCTGTCGCCCCACAGGCCGAGAACGCTAGGCATCAGCTTCTCATCACACGGTGAACTGGGTCATCATGCCGGAATCCTCGTGCTCCAAAATGTGGCAGTGCGCCATATACGGGGCGTCTCGGTTCGCCGGATGCGGGAACCGAAGCAGGATCTCGGTTGCTCCGCCGGCCGAAATCGGAGCAACGTCCTTCCAGCCCGCGCGCTCGGCTTCGGGGGGCTTGCCATCCCGCGAGATGATGCGGAACTGACAGCCGTGTATGTGCACGGGGTGTAACATCAGGTCGTTTCCTTCCGATATCCGCCAGCGTAGATCACGATTGCGGGCAGCCGCAAAATCCATTCTCTCAATCGAGAAGGACTTTCCATTCACGCCGTTCGCGGAGAGCTGATCCGTTGGCGACAGCACAGGATCGGTCACAATAAGGCTGACCACGCGCGCAACCACCGCCGGATCGGTCTTCCCGCTTTTGACCATCTCCATCAGACCCGCCGTTTTGAGCGGCATCATGCCCTGCTGGTCACGGAACATGTTCATTACCAGCTCCTGACTCATCGGCGGAAGCTGCCGGGGCAAGGCCGGCAACACGGCAAGCGATGAGGGGAGCTGCCCCGTCCCATCGGCTCCCTCCGGCCTGATCGTGACCAGCGATAGCGGGCCGTCAAAGGGCGGCAGCCGCATGATGTCCTGCGTGACCGGCAGCGTCACAATGTCAAAGGCGCGGCCGTCGCGGCCGTCGACAAGCACCTCGAAACGCTCGCCGACGTGGATGAGCAGCCGCTTGAGTTCGACCGGGTTTGCGAGCAAGCCGCCGTCCGACCCAATGACGTACAGCGAGCGGCCATCCGACGCTGCGAGTGCGTAGCTGCGGGCGTTCGAGCCGTTGAGTATCCGGAGCCGGATCCACCCGCGCGCCGTGCGGGCCTGCGGATAACGCGCGCCGTTCACGAGCGCGGTGTCACCGACATAGCCATTGGTCACTGCTATGTAATTCATACGGTCAAAAAACTGCCCGTCCGGTGTGAAGCGGCGGTCCTGAATGATCAGCGGAATGTCATCGACGCCCCATCGCGACGGCAGCGGCAAACGGTCCGATTCCTCATCGTCGATGATCAACAGGCCGGCCAGGCCCCTGATAACTTCCTGGGCGGTTGCTGGATAGGAGTGAGGATGAAACCAGAGCGTTGCGGCCTGTTGATCAACCGCCAACTCAGTCTGCCACTGCTTTCCCGGCGGGATGACCTGATGCGGTCCGCCGTCGGCTGCCCCTGGGATGATCAACCCATGCCAATGCATGGTGATGGTTTCAGGGACGTTATTGCTGACTTGCGCGACCACCTTCTCGCCACGCCGCACCCGTACCGCCGGCCCAAGATAGAATCCGTTGATGCCGTAGGTGGCTGTCTTGCGGTCGCCTACAAACTGCATCGAGCCGAGTCGGGCGTCGAGTCTGATCGTCCCGCCGGCGCCGGCTCTGAGCTCAGCAGGAATTGGAAGCGATGGTCGCGAGCCATCCTGCGCATGCACGTTGTTTGGAACAGGCTCTGTGACCGCCCAGGCGACGCCAGCGAGAAGCACGGTTCGGCGCGAGAGGTGAACCATCATTTCCTCCCCTCATTATGGGCAGAGGTGCCGAGAGAATTTCGAACGAGTTACTGCTGCTAGCTTTTCCCCCATTCCGGGGTCCGTCTTCGAGCAGGTCTCGAGTGTGGCCGTTTGCTACTTCGAGAACCTTGGCGTTCCATCTAGTTGCGCTCCGCTCAGGATTTTGCCGGGCCGGCCTCTGATTGGTCGTCTATATGCAGATTATTCGAGACAGTAGCATACATATCACCTTATGTAGTGGTCGAAAATGTCACCTTTGTAACAAGCAATTCGGTATTTGATCACCCGCACTGGTCGTCCTAAATGCGTAAGCGCGTATCCTGCGAGCAGCCATTTTGTTGCAGGAGCCTGCGATGGTAGCATCGAGAGCTGCTGCCTCGATTTGTCGAACCACTCTCACTTTCTGCCCTTTGAAGAGCGAGCGGTGATGACGCAGCAAAGGGGTCGTGACAGGAAGTGCATTGACGCCCGGCGCTTGCGAGTCGGAGCTAGGGAGGCACGGCTGTTAGAGACTCCATTCTGTTGCCGTGGCGGCGTGAGCTCGATCAAACTCGCGCGCTTACCGAGGGTGTGACAGAAGTAAACCGATCGATATCCCTGCCGCCAACGCCAGGAACGAAAGCAATGCCATCCCGGGTATTGGCGGCCGTGGGGACCTGCGGCCGCCCATAGGCATGGCTGTTGCGGCATTCATGCCGGCATGCGCGTCATGCGCGCCGGCAGCTGCATCCGCCGGGCGCACCGTCATCATGCCGTGCTTGAGATGGTAGGTCACCAGCCACCAGTTCATCGGATAGGCGATGATGAAGCCAACGAGCAGTCCCATCGACATCACGAACCAGAAACGCGGCGTCATGGGATCGGCTGCGGAAGTGATTCGCGTCCTGAGCAACATCACGGTCGGAACCATGCCCGCCATCAGAAGATTCATTGACAGTAGTTCCGACACGAACGTGCTTCTCAGCGCGCGCCAATATGAGCCGCCAGCCATGTCGCGCATGAACAGCGCCTGGAAAATCGTCCAGCCGAAGGCGAAGCCCATAATGTACTCCAGGAGCATCTCGAGCAGTCCCGTAAGACCCAACACGCTGGAAATCACCGCCCCGGCAAGAATGCCTACGCCGTCCCCGGCCACGCAATGCATCGTGGATCCAAGCGTCTGCCGCCAGCGTGCGGCAACATAGCGTTCGTGCAACCCTGGCAGCGGCTCGCGGCAGCCTAGTACGTAAAGGAATGCGCCGATCACGCCGGTATACGCGGTCAGCAGCACAAATCCCCATTTGAGGACCGGAGATTCCGGCGTAGTGCGGATATCCACTGCCACGAACAGCAGCGCGGCCGCGGTCAAGAGAAACCACAGCAGCATGACGCCATCCAACATCGAGTCCTCCCTAGCAGACTGCTGTGCGGCCTTGCCGTTCGGACCTTTAGCAGATGCAGTCATCAGCCCCACCCAACATGGGCAAGTGCCGACCAAGCGGGGGATTTAGCGCAACCTTCTGCCTGAATCGTAGCGGAAACTCTTCGCCAAATCACTCCGGGGGCGGAGACGATGGACGCAATTTTGTTGGTCGATGGGCCTGGACGTTCGCTTTCGCCGCTTTCTGGTTGGTTAGCCCGGGCGAGGATTTTCAGACAGATCAATGGGGCGGTGCGTAATCAACGCTTTGGCGCGCGAAGCTTCCCGCTGTCATTGCGCTTTCTTCATAACGTCGCAAACGGCCACTGAAACGGTGGGCAAATTGTCATGCCAGCACCACTCTATTTCATCGCCCACAACATCAGCGGTTGCCGCACCTAATTCGGTGCTGACAATAATCTGCTTGCCATCACGTTTGAAGACGCCAACGAATGGGTCCTTACGGCCGTCGGGTAGAACCTCATATCCTGACAGTCCGCGCCCATTCTGTTTTTCGACCACAACAAAGGGGCGCGGAGTGGGATTAAAGACCGGCTCCGACGCGGCTGCCCAGCCGGCGTGCGAATGTCCAATTCGCGCTCCGGCCGATTCACCAGTGGGCTTCCAAGTGCCAATGAGATTCGGTACGTCTGCGGCGACGGCCGTTCCCCCCAACGTAACGCAGACGAGCATTCCAACAGCAAAGGATTTCATGACACGCTCCGCATGGTTGCCACCGTGGCGCACCTCCAGTGCAAGGATCGCCCCAGTGAGCGGAACCATACCACGCAGCGAGCATGCGGTCTTGCGTTCGAGAAGGCCAGGGACAAGTTGGGGTCCGCAGCACCTCAGAGTAGCCGGAATTAATTCGTGCTCTGACGGGTCTCTGAAATGTGCCACAGGCGGCGGCCCAGACCCCGCCAGCCCGCGCCCACGATCTCCGCAGCATCCCAGTAAGCGGAGATACCGTGAGGCGACCGTCGTCCTTTTTGAGTACCACAGCCGGCGGCACTTACACTTCGTGCACGGATCAATGCAATGCACAAAAATCTGTAACGCCGAGATGACACGGTTCCAGAACAATAGGCCTCCTGCGGCGCCAGTCCCAACAGGCTGGCCCTCATTTGAACCTGGCCTGCACCGTGCTGCCGGTCGGAGTCGTGATCTGCACCGCACCCTTTGGTTCGGCGGGGAGATCGACTGACGCTGCTCCCTTGAGCTGGTTCTCGCCCGCTGGCATGAGCGTAATTCGCTCAGCCTTTCCGTTGATCACGAAAATGGCCGTTCCCTTGAAGCCGCTACTGCTGACGGCCTTGTCCGAGTGGTCTTTCAAATAGACCTGAAGCACCGTTCCTTTCGGCAGGATCTCCACGTGAAAGCTCCCGGCGTCTTCCTGCGGGCCGCCGTTCTGCCCTATCTTCGGGGAATGCGCAGAAGCGCCGATCGGCACAAGGGCCAGCACTGCGGCAGTCACAAGGGCTCTTCGGTCCACCAGTTTTTTCCTTTTCGTCGTTGGCATTTTCAGAATGTTTCGGCAGGGATCGGAGCTACCGGCGCGGTGCCAATTTCTGACGGTCCAGGTCTACCCACCAGACGTTCCAGCGATTTCTGCCCAAATCGGAGAAACAGAACCGGTGTCAGCAAGCTGTCGAGCAAGGTCGCGCTGATCAAGCCTCCAAAGATCGTGACTGCTACCGGGTGCAGGATTTCCTTGCCCGGCGTCGCCGCACCGATAAGCAGGGGCAACAAGGCGAGGCCGGCCGAGAGTGCCGTCATCAGTACCAGCGTCAATCGTTCGAGGCTGCCCCGGATGACCAGGTCGCGGCCGAACGGCAGCCGCTCATGGAGCGCCAGGTTGATGTAATGGCTCAGCTTGAGGATGCCGTTGCGGGTTGCGATACCGGTGAGGGTGATGAAGCCTACGATGCTCGCGACCGAGAGCGGCTGACCCGCAATCCACAACGCCAAGACGCTGCCGATCAGCGCAAGCGGCACGCTGCCCATGATGATCAACGTAAAAATGACGGACCGGTATCGACTGAACAGGATTGTGAAGATCACTGCCAAAGACAAGATCGAAAGCGCAGTTATGGTACGGCTTGCCTCCTCCTGCGCCTGAAACGTCCCTTCCAGGCGAGTGAAATACCCCTCCGGCAGTGGGCTGGCGGCAACCTGGCGGC